>Ga0247765_1000001_pt1 | contig 292399 bp, 344 predicted proteins | sample UWRJL106311C6_FD_179949 | JGI IMG/M metagenome (GOLD analysis project Ga0247765, IMG submission 179949) | Plant litter microbial communities from Arlington Agricultural Research Station in Wisconsin, United States - UWRJ-L106-311C-6 | ecosystem: Environmental > Terrestrial > Plant litter >... | reverse complement strand
TTGTCGCCTCGTTTATTACATACACTACCAGGTCCGTGCTTTTCTTACCCCGCACACCATCCCTGGCCATCTCAACCCCTCCCTCTTCATCAACAAAATACCTTAATTTTCTTCTCCTTCCAGATATCATGGCTTAAAATACCGATATTGCAATACGCGTAATTATTATAACCCTAAAAAGCCCTTTTGTAGGGATGAAAACATTCGATATCGCGAAAAAGCTAGGATATTCTGCCCGCTAAGTACAGCGGATATATGGGCGCGTAATCGAACGTGGATTTGATCCAAACGAAACCCCATTTGTCCTTAAAGATAAATGGCTTCAAGATGCTCCTTATTCTGGTCGACCTACGAAATAAACTCCCGAAACTACCTAAGCTATAGTAGCTAAGGTACAATACGATTGATATGGCCGAGAACGAACCTGTGCTGATCTTGCTGGCGAGCTTAGTTAAATGGGTGTGGATATTTTAGTAATAATAATATGGCGGATATTAAGGAAGAACGGGTATCGCAAAACGAAGCCGACGAGGAAGCCTAGGTTAACGAAAGTAATGAGGGCTGAAAGATTACAATGGTGCTTAGCTTATTAAGACTGGACACTTGAAGATTGGAAAAGAGTTATCTGGATAGATGAAACATTAGTTATTCTTAATTTTCGGCGTGGTGGTTATTAAGTTTGGAGAAAGTCTAATAAAGCGTTAGTTAAAAGTTATATTCGTAAACGGTAGAAAGGTTATTTTGAGTTTATGTTTTGGGGGAGTTTTAGTTATAATATGAAAGGACCATGTTATTGTTGGGAGTTAGAAATAGTAAAGGAAAAGGAGGCTGCAAAAGAAAAGATTAAACGATTAAATAAAGAACTGGAACCATTGATGAAAAAGGAGTGGGAGCTTTAGAATGGTTTAAACCGACTTTTTCTTTGGAATTTACCTGGAAGAAAGCCAAAATGGAGATGGGTTAAGGAAATAGGGAAGCTTTTTAGAGAAGGTAAAGGGGGTATTAACTGGTATCGATACTAGAAGGTAATTTTTTTTCCAAAACTCTTTCCGTTTGCAAAAAAGTGTGAAAAAAAACAATTAGGAACTTTAATTCAGGAGGATAACGTACTAGCTTATGCTTATTATTACTAGCAGGTTATATATAATTACCAGAAGGTTCGGCGGCTACTTTGGTGTCCTAACTCTCCAGATTTAAATATAATCGAGCTATGTTGGATGTAGATAAAAAGAAGGATAACTAAAAAAGGGGCTCCAAAAAGCAAAAAGGATATAATTCGAGTTTGGAAACAGGCTTGGGATAATCTGGAACAGATACAAATTCAGGCCTGGATTGAGCGGATTATAGTGCATATTTAGCAGGTTATTAAGCTTGAAGGAGGAAATGAATATAAGGAGGGGCGACGGCTGAGATAAACGGATATAGGAATGTATCTAATAAACGGGGCGACAAAACTTTTGAAAGGCACATCCGTACTTAGTCTAGACGTCGGGTGTGGGGTAACCCGCTACAGCCAAAGACCTCGTAAGTCACGGGTTGCTATTAACCATCGGGCGCCAATTATAGGTGATTCACCCCTTCCAAGCTTCACGGGCCATCCTGGTTGGTGATCAGGTTTGACACGTTCGACAGCGAAGAAACAAGGCGGCTGCCGAAGCGTCGAAACGTCAAGCCCAATCTCGCATTGAGAACGCAGCCATTGTGTAGCGCGACTTCAAACATCCCCGCGGTCGCAGTCAGATTCGCGCCGCAACCGCCAATCACAAGACGCTGTCCAGAGACCCCGACGACGCGGCTGGGAGCTTTCAGACGAAAACCAGGCAAAGCCAGGCGGGCAATTGGGCAGGCGGCGAGCGAGAGACGCATGCACTCTGCACCTTGAGGCTTCTGACTGGAAAAGGGGGTGGTCCGGGTTTCTTCCTCGCCCTGCTCTGATTGCTCTTTTTCTGTCGCCATCCCGATCCCCACTGTCCTTCCGCAACGTCCCTGTCATCCTTGCACCCTGCACCCACTTGAAGCCACTTTATGACCGCGCTTTCCCAACCTAGTGCAACCTACATACAACCCATGCTGCATTGAAACAGGATCCTTTTTTCTTTCTTGCTCTCTCTTCAGTTTTCTACTTGCATCGCCGTCGCAATTCCCATCTCTTGTCCGCGCCTATTGCTGGCAAGAAGAGGTTTTGTTGTTTTGCTTTTGCAAGTGCGACGTACTTGCCCTTTCGACCTTTTCTCTTCTAACCTTTTTTTTGTTTTTGGCGCCGAGTCTTCCCATTGCCGGAAAGGGTCAAAGCTCCTCGGAAGTTGCGCGCGACAAACTTGACTTAGAAATTGTTGCAGTCAAGAAAGGAGGCCCTAGGTGAGAGCGGCTGTTTCCTTGTGTCTACCAACTCCCATCTGAGAGTGTCATAGCAACTGTTGCTCCATGGCCTTCATAAGTAATATTCATCATAACTGAAGCTTAAACCCCAATTTGATTCTTTGTTTGTCTCTGTATCCTGGCGGAAAGGGGGTGGGGGGTGGTGGACGACGCTGATCCCCGCCCTTTTATTTCTTTATTTTCGAGCTTTCAAGCTGACGGGTCACGAGGGATTTCAGCTCCGTCATCGTCCAGATCATCTGACCGAACGTTGTATTCATTTTCCGAGTCTTTATCGAGCACACCATGTCGGACGTCGACGGATTCGAGGTCGTTCAGCGCCCCGATGCCCCTCCTGCTGAGACCGAGGCCGCGCCGGCTGGGTCCAATGGCACCGCCGATGCGAAGCCCGCCACAACCGCGACCGCCGCGAAGCGCAGTGCGACATCTGCTACGGCTGCCCGGCGTCCAGGGACAACGTCATCCACCACGGCCAAACCAGCAACGTCTTCGGCTGCCCGTACGACCACTGGCGCTCTAAGCAAGCCCCCCACCCGGCCTGCCGGGACCACCACTACTAAGCGCCCTACAACCGCTGCGTCGACCAGTACCCACCGCTCCCAGCCGTCTATTTCTGAGGACGAGAAGAAACCTCGCCTGTCCGGCGCCTCGACTACGGGAACTGCCCGCCGCACGTCGACAGCCCCCAGCACCTCCAGCGTCGGTTCTCCTACCAGGGTGAAGTCCAGTTCGACGGCAGCTACCACTGCTGCCGCTAGAAAGCCCGCGTCGACAACCAGTACCGCTTCGCCGAGGGCCAGCACTGGTACTGCAAGGACATCGACTGCCGCGGCCCCGGGTGCCACTGCATCGGCCACCACGACTCGCGCTGTTAGGCCCGCCGCCACTGGGTCTGTTGCGGAAGCTAAGAAGCGCCTGTCAGCCGCCACCGGAAGCACGCCCTCTTCGGGAACCACCGCTAGACATGCTTCGCGCCCTTCGCTGTCCTCGGCGGCAAGCAACGCATCGTCAGCTGCCGCCGCGGCTGCCGCTGCCGAATCCGCCAAGGAGGTCGAAGAACTGAAGGCCAAGCTGACAGCAGGCGAGACAGAAATTGATGGGCTGAAGGCACAGGTATCTGCTTTCGAGAAGAAGATTGCGGAGCTGACGGAGAAGGCCGATGCTGAGGAGAAGGCCCTGCTGGATGGAGCCAAAGAGCAGGGAGATGCCCTGGAGGGTCTCAAGTCGGCGCATGCTTCCGAACTTGATGGCCTTAATAAACAGATCGCTGAGGCTCAGGAGAAACTTGTCTCGCTCGAGGCCGATCTGAGCAATGCCAAGTCCGAGCTCGCTGAAGCCATGCGCGCAAAGGAGGCAGCAGAATCGGAGGTTACATCACTGAAAGAAGCTTTTGAGAGCAACCGGTCGAAGCTGACTGAAGCTGAGACGAACGCCGCGAAGACAACCGAAGAATATGCGGCTAAAATCGAGGCTCTCCACAAGGAGCACCAGGCCGCCTTCCAGGCTCTTGAGGCCAAATACAGCATCGAGCTTCAGGGGGGTAACAGCGCTCTTGTGGAGACCCACGAAAAGACCCTCCAAGACCTCAAGGCCAGCCATGAGAGTGCCGTTGCAGAGCTCCAAAATAAGATCGATGACCTGACTGCAGCACAGCAAGACCTGGAAGCTGCCCATGAGAAGAAGCTTGCGAGTGCGGACGAGGCTAATTCAGCAAAAACCACCGGTCTTGAGGCCGAAATTTCAAATCTCCAGACAAAGCTAGCGGCTGCCGAGAAGGCTTCGGAACTTGCCACCCAAGACTTTGAGGCCAAGACAGCAGCTCTTTCCAACTTGCAGACACAAATCGACAGCCTCCAGTCCGAGCTGGCATCGGCCAAAGCTGAGGGTGCGAAGCTGACTGAGTCTCTCACCACCCTCCAGAAGGAGATCGACGATCTTCGCGAGGATGTCAAGTCCAAGGAAGGCACTATCACCAAACTCAGCAACGAACTTTCGGTCAGTGAATCTCACCACCAGAAACAGCTTCAGCAAGTTAGTCAAGACTACGAGACCGAGATTGAGAGCCTGCGTGGTGATGCCTTCTTCAAGCGGAAGTTTCAAGAGCTTGAGACGAAGCACGAGGAGCTCACTAAAACATATGAGGAAACAACGCAAAGCCATGCTAGTGCATCGGAGGCTCTAAAAGCCGAACTTGAGGCCGCCACCAACGTATTGGAGGCCAGGAACATCGAACTCAACGCGGCTGTTAACAGCCTGCAGGCTACAGAGGCTGAGCTCAAAGCAGCTCTTCTTGCTTTGGAAGCCAAAGAGACCCAGTACCAACAAAGCCTCGATGCGCTACAAGCTAGCCATGCCGAACAGCTTGAGGCGGCCAAGAGCGAAGCTCGTCAGGCTTTGGATAGTAGCACCGCCGAGTATGACGCCCTCAAAGCCGCTCATGCAAAGGAGGTTGAAATTCTGAAGAAAGAGAGCGCTGAGACAATGGAGAAAGAACTTGAGTCACTGAAAACGAGTCACGACACCGCTCTTGACGCCTTGAATAAGGCTAATGCAGCGGAGCGAGAGAAGGTTTCCCGCGATTACCAGGAATTGGTTGAGAAAGCCAAGGACGCTGGTGAGGACGCGCTGGCTCTGCAAATTGAGGAGGTCAAGGCCCAGCTTGCAGCCAAGCACGTAGATGAGATCCAGAAGCAGAGAGAAGAGTTAGAAAACCAACATGCCGGCGAGGTTGAGTCTGCCAGAAAAGCGCTCGAGGATAAGCACTCGGCCGAACTCAAGGCTTTGAACGATAAGCATGCAGATGAGCTTGAGAATCTGATCGCCATGAACTCCCAGGCTCAGGATGCGCTGAGGCAGGAGACAAATGCCGCCAAGGCTCAGATCGAGGAGATTGAGTCCGCTAAGGCTCGGGAACTTGATGAACTCAAGACCCAGCACGAGGCGGCCGTGAAGGAGCTCGAGGGCTTGGCGGCTACCCACAAGACAGAGCTCGAGACCGTCATCGCCAATCTGACAGCTACCCATGCGAAGGATATCGATGAGCTTAGGCAACAGCTGGCACATGAGAAGATGGAGAAGTTCACTGCCCAAGCTGAGCTTGACGCTGCGAAAAGTGTAAAGCCAGATACCAGTGAACTGGACGCTCTGAAGGGACAACTTGCTGCCCTCAAAGAGAGCCACGAGAAGGAGGTTGCGGTTCTCAGGGCCAATAGCGACCAAACGCTAGCTGGTGCTGAAGCATCCATTACCAGGCTCCAGGAAGAACTCGCCATGGCCCAAAAGGAATCGGAGGCTCATAAGCTCGAGGCTGAGGCGAAGCAAAAAACATCTGAAGCCGACTACAAGGACATGCATGATAGTATGACCCAGCTTGTCGAGGAGGCCCAGAAGGAGAAGGAAAGGGTCCAAAAGCAGTTAGAGGAGGCCGAGGACAAGGCGGCCGAGGCCAACAAGGCGGTAACTGAGGCTAAGAAGGAGGTGACTGAGTTGGACCAGAAGATCGCAGAGCTGAATGCTCAGTTGAAAGTGAAGGATGCAGAACTTGCCGAGGCAAAGGTACGGGTTCCCTATTTCTCTGATTTATCTGCCATCTCTAATCACAGACTGCAGACCAAAGCGGACAGCCCTAAGGGGCTCGCAGCGAACGGCTCTGATGAGAAAGACGCCACCGAGGCCACGGAGGGAAAAGTCGCGGAAGGTGAGAGCAACACGTCAGACGATTCTGCGGCAGCTTTAGCTTCGGTGCGGACGTCCCCTCTTCAATGCCACAACCCTTCCAGGGCTGAGCATCTCCAAACTGATACTAACATGGCAGCTTTACAGATAGCCAATAGTCAGAAGATTGTCGATGACATACTTGAACTCGACAGCGAGCTCAAAGAGCGAAACACGCAACTTCTGGCGTCTATTACCGACGTGAAGCCAACCCACGACCAGGCTCCCTCGGTTGGGCAAGCCGTTGCTTAGGTGTTGTCAGGGGTCCTTGCTCTCTTCTAATATTGCCTGCATGGGCTGCTGGAGCGACAACTTGCGAATTCATACTTCTCACTTGACCTTGTTGGCACCTGGCCACTGGGCAGCTTTTGTAATCAGCCATTTGTGGGAGACAGCGGTGGTTTGACCAGTCAGCGATTTCACCTTATTTTGTCACTTATCCTTTTTTATACCCTTGGACTGTTCCCCTAGTAGTGCAAGGCTTTTTTTTTTTTCTTCAGCGAGATGCTTGTGGGTAGATTGTTAGCAGTGAAGGAAGCGTTGTGGGACGGTGGCTCGGGTGTGACGAGGGCTCAGGTGGGGTTTGCACATATAATAATACCTCTATCAAATATTCGCACCGCGTGTGGTTATGTTGCTTTTTGGGTTTTAGTTGCTTTTTCTGTCTTTTTTTCGCGGGGATTTTGAGGGAGAAGCTCGGGCGGTTCACTCAGCGATACCCCGACCCAGCCAAACCGGTGGAAGTTCTGTCTCAGGGTATGTGTGACATGTGGACAACTTTTGAGACAAGATTGCATGAAGAGACAGTGAGCTGTCCCTTCAGAAGTCGCATTGTAGCCATATAGATATGATTCAGGGTTGAGATTGAGGCATCTGCTGAACGGGTGTGGCTTGACAGCCTGAGCCACAGTGGACCCATAACTCTGCCAGGGATAATTTATCCGCAGGCCCAGACTTTGTCCTCCTGGAAAATTTTCCGCTCCTATGCATACGGTGAAAACTCCAGCCGGAGCCGTCCCATCCCTCCTTCGGAGGTCAGTTTCTTCCGCTGCGACGAGCGCTGCCATCCGGCTTGGAATAGTCTCAGCGCAGAACCAATAATCCAAGGTACGCTGTACACACCTGGCCTCTTCTCCATCGCTCCCAGGATGCGTCAATCGCATCAATGCTGGCTTTGAGCCGTGCAATACTCGTCTTCGCCGCTGTTGTTATTTGCTACTCAATTTTCAATTACAACCTTCTTCTTTTATCGACGTTTCCGTCTCTTTATCGTCTTGTCGCTAGATTGAGCTCTCAACAATTGAAAATTGATGGATTCGACTCTGCCCTCGTCCCACTGCTAACCATGCTGAGTGACCAGTCGCGATAGCCAATCTCACATTCCTGGCTGATTGACCCCATTGACACGCGAGACGGCATCGTCGCTCGCTGGAGGACACGGTGCTGGCAGACAGGCGGCACCGCGCCTTTATGCGAGCCTAATTGCACTGCTCGCCATGGAAGCCGAGGCCAAGAAGAAGACTGCCCTGCCCGAGATTGAAGATGTGATCATACAGCACAGCTATCCTGCGCATAACGAAGCCACCTTTTATCCGATGCCTCCGCAACGTGACCACGAGATGGACCACGAATCCGTCGGCGACCAACTTGTGCAACAGGCGCTGGCGAACCTCGCTGAACACCAAGAGCAGCAGAACCAAGAACATGAGAATGATCTCCGCGAACTACGAGCCCTGCAAGATGCGCAGCTCGAGCAACCCCAACATCATGTCCATCAGGATGTGCACCAGGATAGAGGCCACACAGATCATGAAGATCACCACGCTCCTGTCAGCGCCGACGAGCTCAGGTTGGCAGCTCAGCTCACGCAGGAGATTGCGCCCATGGTTGCTGCTAGCGCCGCCAGCGCTGCTGCCGCCATCGCTGCTGCCAACGCTGCCGTCAACGTTGTGCAAGCCCACAGCCCGCCCGACGGCCTCCCTCGGGAGCTTCCGCCAGCACTAGAAGCACAAGATCAGTCACATCTGCACCCGGATCTTCAGCGTCAACTTCAAGCGGAGCTTCAAATCCACGACCGTGAGCTCCAACATGCAGTGGCGTCCGTGGCCGGCATCAATGGAGAACAGGCCATAAAGTCGCAGTATGCATCGACTGACCCCAGTCTATCACCGCATCCTCCTGCCATCCTGGGAGAACAATATCCACGACAGCCTCTGCCCGATTACACTAACCATACTAATCCTAGGAAGCGCACAAAGGTGTCGCGAGCCTGCGATGAGTGCCGCCGAAAAAAGATCAAGTGTGATGCTCAGACAGAAACATCGCATCAGCCATGTTCCAACTGCAGACGTGCTGACGTCCAATGCATGTTCAGCCGTATCCCCCAGAAACGCGGGCCGAGTAAAGGGTGAGATCTGTCGCAAATAGCCATAGTCGGGCATTTCTAACCAAGACCCTAGCTACATCAAAGAGCTGGCAGACAGAATCAATAGTATCGAAGGCAAACTAGGTGCGAGCGTCGCCGAGGCACTCGAAGCCGTTGCCAGAAAGTCGGTGACAGAATCGCTCCCCTCGCCACAGTCTGCGACGGCTAGAAAGCGCACATTCTCAAGCTTCACGGGAGACGGTTATCCTAAACCACCACCGCCGCCACCACCGCCACCACCTTCAATTAGAGGTCCATGGCACACGGAGCCGATCAAGGCTCCCTTCACAGCTTGGTCGGGAAACAAGAATCCCGAAGAGGCCGTGACACCAGCTGTGTTGCCGGATGGCAGTATTATCCCTCCCCATCCTGCGGCTGGAATGCCTGATACAGTCGCAGAGAGCGTAGTGTCTGATACTTTACAACCAGCTGAACCAGGGCGTGAGATTGATGACGTTGTATTTGGCTGGTAAGTTCCAATCCGCCTCGAAACCTTGATTTTGCCCATAAGACTGCGCTTGACTAAACTTCTCTGGTGTAGCTATCTTCGCGCCATCCATCCTACTTTCCCTGTTCTCGCAAGCACAAGAGCCCGAGCCCAGTCGGTTCTTTTGCGATGCCCCTTGTCGCTCCAGGACGCATTCTGCGGCGCCTTCTTGGAACTAACGAGGCCCTTCACTCCACACCCTTCGGGGGATAACGGTCAACGGGTCTCAACCGATCAGCTCCTTGCGGATTGGGAGTCGGATCGTCGCCGGTGGCCCTGGTCGTCGGCGCTAGGACTGGTTTACTTCCAGACACTTGTAATGATGGCCCTCAACTGTGGCCATCATGGCGTCGCTGAGCCGAGTCGACAGTCTCGGGACGCGTGGGAGTCTGGGTGTCTTGGTAAAGCCGTCGGTCTTGGTCTGTCAATGAGACTACATCTTGCCACGCCAAACCTGGGGGAGGGTCCCGAGCCGGACCTTGAGTCGGATGACAATGTAGCACTTCGGGCGTGGTGGGCACTTGTGGTGTTTGACCGGTGGAATGCCATATCCATGGGAAAGCCGCTCTTCATTAGCCCAGACACAGCCGTGTTACCGCCTGATATGCGGTCCCTGATTGGGGAGGGTGGCCATTGTTTTATCCGTAAGCACGCAACTCCTTCTAGTTCCTAGTTTCAATAACTGACATGGCACCAGAACTCTCTGAAACTGTTGGCTGTTTTGACTTGGCGTTGCCGGGTGACGAATGGGGCTTGCAGGGGAACAGGGTGTTAAACCGCCTTACCCGTATCATCTTGAGGAGAACATGGGAAGAGGTCTCGCCCCGTCTCCCGGAAAGTCAATATCCACTTGTTCACCTTACATACTGGCATGCCCGTCTACTTGCGGAGCTCATTATGCCGCAGCGAAGAATTATGGCTGTCCCACAGGCGTGTGACAACATTTTCCGCCTCCTTGCCGACAACCCCCAGCTCGAGAGCCCTCTCAGGCACCACTTCTTGTCATTGGCGACACTGACCCTCACCGAGCTCGCTAAAGAAGAGGTCACTCGTGAGGAAGCAGAAATCCTGTCCGATCGTTATATGCAAGCCCTTGGCATCGGGGCCATCCGAGATAAGATCGTCGAGGTGACGCAAACACCGACCAAGACGTTACATCAACTTGCGGACGTGGCGTCGGTCGCCAACAGCAGCCCAACCCCCGCACATAGCACAACAGCTCCGGCGTCGATTTCAGCGCCACCCCCAGTGTCCTCCCCTGTCCCGGCGGTGCCCCTCAGTGGTAAGAACGCTGGGGGCGAGAACACCCAAGTTGCTGCTCCCGGGGCAACCCCCGCAGCCGCATACCAGGAGGCAACGCCTGCTACTCCGTCTATGCCTATTGCGGCGAGAGCAACGCAAGATTGTCCGGTACCAACCGACATTCGCAGCCGTTACGTCTGTAACTTTTACCCCCTTCGCTTTTTGAAAGCAGGTTATCTGGCTTTTTTGGACAATGCAGAGAAGGAGGTGACGGGAAGTTTTTCTTGAAACACAAACTTGGAAAAAGCATAGTATCCATTTGAGGTTGTAACGTTAGTATACCCCTGTTCTCACCGTTACGCGGCGTTGGGGTTTCCAAAATCGCTTGAGCCCGTTGCTAGCTCACGACTAGAAACAGAGCGCGGCAGAGTATTCTACTTGCATTTCTTTAGGCGTAAACAGAGGACCTTTATAGGCACGTATCCCTGAATAATGTTCTCGCTAGATAACTAGACATCGGCACAGTGCGCCCACTCAAACAGTTACGAGGTACTGTGTAGAACAGGCGGCGAGTCAGGGTATTTCATTTCAAACATTGGACGAGAACGTGAAGGAAATTGGGCAATCGAGTTGCATTGGCTGCTTAACTCAATGGACATTTCATGATAATAGTGTAGGAAAGATAGGTATGTCGGAACGAACTTCACTCAGGGCAAGTCGGCTGGTCGGAAGGACCAGAGAGCTCTTGGCTGTTGGCATGGCATAAAATTATGCAATCCCCGAGATCAGAGCCCCATATGGCGATTTATTTTCTGCCAGGGCCCATGTGAATGAGAAATGGATTAGGATCATACCCCTTTTGTAGACGAAGGGCACGGGGGACACGGAGATGTCATCCTCGGTACGGAGTAGGTCCACCAAACCGGACCCTAGTCCTAGTCTTGGTCCCAGTCCTCTCGAGTCCCAAGCCCTAGACCCAGATCTAGCGGGGGGCTGGCTTGAGCTAGGAAAAATGCGCAAGGAACATGCACCTTGTGAATAGCATCTCCGATGGAACCTCAACGGAGCAAATGCAACAAGCCGATACAATGACCGCGATGATACGATGCCATGCCATGCCATGCCAATGCTAATACCATGAAATGGGATGGAATGGGATGGGATGCGGCGTCTCTTAGAGCCCAAATCGCACGGTTCTCAAGCTATCTAGGTGATGCTATACCTCGGATGCCCGGAGAAGAGGAGGAGGAGGCGGCGGAGGAGGCGGTGGCCCAGGTGGGATTTTACCTAAGATCTAATGGGTTTACGTGATTCAAGTATAACCGTGACATGACATGACACGCCAACACACACACACACACACACACACACACACACACACACACACACACACCCAGACAGACAGACACCCAGACAGACAGACAAACAGACAGACAGACAAACAGACAGACAGACAGAGGGAGAGAGAGAGAGAGAGAGAGAGAGATGCCATTGCATCTTGTACCAAAGCTACTGCGGTGATCGGAAACCGGTCATCGGGGTCCGGGAACCGAAAACCGGAGTTCGGTGATTGGGCTCAGTCTTGATTTAGTCTAGGGAAAGGGGGGGGGAACCGGGGTTTGGCCAGGGAGTTGCTGCTCGGTTAGAACGTGAAGCGAGGAGAAAACAGCTGAGAGCGTTGAGGATGTGAGTTACCTATCAACTTGTGGTGCTGGGTGAACAAACGAAGGTAATCTCATTGTGTTTGTTGTGTTGAGAGGTGAGGTTGTGGGTGCCAAGACAGGGTGGTCCATGGTCCAGCCAGGTTTTGTTGCACTGCAGCATTTCACTTTTGTTTAGGGACCTACCTACACCATCGACTTCTGCAGTCCCTCATTTTCCTTTACCCTATGGCTGGAATCGGTAGTCTTTGGCAAGAAGGTGCAGTAGCGCCGGGTCAGGTATCTCTTGTGCGTTGGCTTGATAGCTTCTGACGAAAGCCGAAGATGTAGTGTGTGGTGGAGGCGGCTCCGATTTTTGCTTTCTTTTCGGGTTTCATTCTGATATTAACTAGCTAGTTTCTGCCGGACGGAAGCTCTCACTCGTGGCGCACACGTATAAGCCCCGAAGAGATGATGACGTTGGCACCGACTAGAAAGATAGGGAAGTTTACCCCACTGACAGTTGAGGCGCTGATTCCGATGGCGGTAGTGGATTGTGGGCTGGGTCTGGAACTTGTCCAACAAAGCCGCGGTGGCCGAGGTCGAGGTCAAGCCCGACAGGGTGACACTTGTACTCTGCCCGCTCACTCGCTTGTATGTAATAATGCAGCGGATTTGTCGTTGATGCGAAGCATCACGGTCACATTATGTGCCGGATAGGCGGGAGCCCGTTCCACCGTGCCAACAGAGTTGTGCGCTATCTAGTTAGTGTCTGGACAGGCCAGTGAACGGCCCGGGCTGGCGACATTGACTTCTCGGGTACCTCGTAAGGGGGAAGAAGGAGCAAAAAAATGAATCTTCTGCTCAGTTGCATTGCCAGTGATGACAGACTACCTAGGTGACTTAGTTAGGTACCTAGGTACACCAAGGACCCAATTTTCTTTTTCGAGACGACCGCCTGTCACATTTTCACTGAGAATGCAACCTCCGACTTTCACTTGCAGATCGCGGCAACCCGATCGTCGATCATAACTAGTACGTTTGCATTAGTTACACCCGACCAACAAACCGAGTATTTTATTCTCCCGAAAAAAAAATCATCCGGACTTTTCTAGAAAAACTGCCTGCCGCCAGCTAGTCGGTGATTCTTCGCCGCCGAAATATCCAATGCCATCCACTCACATATTCGCCTATTTGCCAAAATGGAATTGATCCCGTTGGAGGGATAATCGGCATTCTTTCTTGTTCCATGGAGGGGGGGGGGGCGAGAGTAAGGGAAAAAATGGGTTGGTGGGCACCCGACTCTCCATTGACAAGGAACACCCATTTCGGCAATCCGCTGAATCGGCCGAGTTACTATATGCCGTGTTTGTGTGCTTTGCGCATTTCCTGGGCACTGGCGACGGCTCCCAGTGCGGGACGCGGCAAAGAGCGTTGGGTATTGCACGTAATGTATGTGTTGTGGGGATCCCGATTTCCTGTAGAGGGAGCAGGATGGAGGGGATGGCATTGTCCACTTTGGGGCCAAGGAGGGCAAGAGCTACCTTCACTCACTTTGAGCGCAGCCACACCGAGATCGACTCGTCATTTTTGTCACCTCAACACGCCCAATGATCGGAACATCCGGACTGGCCGTCATGTGTCGTGTTTCGTTGGTTGTGCTCGTGTGCCATCCTCCACGTTGTGACCATCCTATTCATGTCCTACAGCAGGTGGTATCCGCATCACCCATTTTGCCTCCACGACAAGGCGACAGTAGGCTGTCAGCAGCTGTCAAGCCGGCCCTGCGTCTCTGCACGTTACATGCACGTGGGTTTGTCGACTGCGTACGAAGTACACTACACTGCACTTGTATTGCCGGGATTAAACACCTGAAGTGGGGAGAATGGAACCGCCCGCCTGGGCCCCGCCACCCATCCCATCCTCATAACTATGAGCATCATACAGATCACCGTGGTGGATATGTGTCTCGAGTACTCACTATGTACAATACAGGGAGACGGTCCATAAAGACCAAAATATCATAAACCAAAATGCCACACTGTCTATCTTCCAATGCCCAATCCAACTCCAGTTCGAATGTCCATATCACTGATATAGCTAGCTAGCTTTGTGGTGCACGAAAGAGACAAATCCACCGAGTAAATCCCTCCCTCCCACAGTTCCAGCGGGTGGAGATGTGCATGCTGACTGGGGAAGATATCAGACTTGAAAATGAACACCAAACTATGTAAGACTTGCTTCAAAGGGAAAAACTTGGCTTGCAAGACTAAATATGTCCAAGACGGAAAATCTCCGAAAGACAGCAGCCTCCATAACAAGTAGACGCGGGACAGGAAGCCGAGAAATGGAACGAGAAAGGAAAAAGCCAAAACACCTCCACAACTTTTTATTTCGCACTTTTGATACCGCATCAAATCCCCGACCAGATGAATGAGTATAGGAGAAAAGAGGAAAATAAGAGCATTAACATGAAATGTAACGAGACAAGATGTGGCCGTGTCGTCAACTTTCGTTCCCCCAATAAACATGAAAAAAAAATGGAAAAAAAATTGTCCCACCGTCCAAGCGCCATTGGAAATGTGACTCCAGTATGCCCGCCCTATGTTTGAAACCTATCCTGCATTGCCACCACCCAGGCACAAGGAGAAATGCGACAAAAAGTTTTCGTGGACAAGATATGTACGTGGCAAGGGATCCTCCGCTGCAATAAAACCGCTGCCGAACCGGAAATGTGGGGGGTTCGACAAAGGCAAGAACTACCGCGTTCTTGAAAAAAATCATATTCGTTTGCGCAGGCCTGTCATTGGGCATCCCAGTACGCAGTTGGCAGCGTGGTTTCCGTAGGCGAGTCTGTGAGGTTTGGGAGACCGCCATAATCGTTCATCCAGAATGAAGAGTCGTCTTCGAGAGCAAAGCTGCCAAATCCACTTGCCGCGCTGGCCAGAAGAGTAGGATCTTCGCCTGCTAGAGAGGAATTCGTGGTCAGGAACTTGTTGCTGTCCTTGATGAAGCGGTATTCGTCGAAGTCGAGCGGGCCGAGATCGGTGTTAGCCATAAGCCCAGCCTGGGCTAGGGGGAAGCCAGCCGTAGCAGCGTTGTTGCTGTTGTTGTTGTTACGATACTGGGTATCGAAGTCGTCCAGCGGTTTCGAAAGGTGATCCTCGGCCTCGGAAACCTCGCCGGATGTTGACGTGTTGGTTGTCAGTGTCGGAAGCTGTTCCGAGCCAGTGAAGTCGTAACCGCTATAGCTCTGTGCCTGGCTGTAGCTCGATGGAGCGAAATCGGCCGCACCCTTGCTGGCGAAGTCAAGGCCGTCATAATGACTCCAATCGACTGACGTGGCACTGAGCCCCGCGCTGAACATGGGTTGCTCGTGATCCGACATGCCGCTGAAGAAGTCGGCGCTGTTAGGCACATACTCGGGGTACTTGATGCTTGACAGATCAAGCGGAGGTAGCTGGCCATTAAGCTGAGAGAACGAAGATCCTGTCATGAGCGGTGAGGTAGCCTCGGACCCGGCTCCGCGCTGTAGTTGCGCCATTCCCTCAGAAGAGCCGCTGCTCGCAGGGGACCCAGCGCTATGAGAGTCGCTCCCACTTCCTGCCTGCATGAGGCTGTCGACAGATCGATTTCCAGCGCTGCTCGTGCTATGCAATGAGTTGACACGGTGGATCTGGTAAGGCCCACATTTCTGCGAGGCCTTGGCGTGCTTGTATGTCGGTTTATGATGACCATTGGCGTCAAAGGACAGGAGCACATCTGAGTTTGCCGTATTCGCACGCCGTCTGCTGCGGGTCCCAGCCTTGGATGCTTTGGACTGAGGGGTGGCATCCGGATCTGAATCCGATTCAGGCACCGTATCGAGAATCAGCGGTTCCTTTTTGTGAGAGCAAGTGCAGCGACCGCCGTGGTTACAACAGCAACTATCTGCAAAATAGACATGAAAGGGTTAGAGGATCGTCCTAGTCCGTAACAGCCAGACGGCAACGGAAGAGCTCACCCTTGTGACCCTCGACGGTCGTCTTCAGGTGCATGCACTTGTGCGTCTTCTCGCCGCAATCGCACTTGACGTGCGAGGCGCGGGACTTGCGCATTGAGCGACAGTGTTGGCATTGCGACACCGGCCTTCCCTTCTTGTTGATGTGCTGAAGCGGCCGATCTGCAGTTGCACAGCCAACTGTCAGCAAGACGACCCCGCAGAGACTCTTGAGGGCAATTGGAGACGCCGACCCTAGTAGAGGGAGGGGGAGGGGCAGCTTGGATCTCGAGGTTGCGACACTTCCGGGCTTCGGTTGCAATCGGCCTGACCCAAAGCAGCCAAGCACCAAGCGCACGCTGCCACTGCTGCAGCTCTCGCGGCAGGCTACCGCTGCATGCATGTAGCTCGAAACAGAGAGCTCCTCGAGGAGAACAGTTGGGAGCCGAAGTAAAATCACTCACCACTGTGTTGGCAATTGCTGACGCGATGACCCCTCACACAGGCCTCGCAAGCATACTTCTCTCCGTTGATAAGCATGGCTGTCGATTTCTCGGCTGTCAAATGTGCGAGGCTAGGGCGGTTGGCGGCTGTCGGTCCGCAGTTCGCGATGATGGCTAATCCTAGCCGGCGGGGGAGCAGAGGCCGCGTTTGCCGGCGTGTCGAGGGAGCTGCTACTACGCTGTTACCACAGGCGAGCCGTCGAAGCTGCAAGGCGGCAGAAGTCCAAGACGAAACCCTAGGTCTTCGCTTGACTCCACGCTCGAGACAAGCACACTCGAGACAGAGAAGGTCGCAGGCCAAAAAAGCCACGGGCTATCGGGTCATTTCTCTGTGTGCTTGTGCGTAGGGGAAAGGAAATGCCGAAAGAGTCCAATTGATGCCAACGCCGCCGGGCATCAAGGTAGAAAATAAAAAAAAAATAAAAAATAATGTGGATTGAGTGGAGATTTAGATGTGTGGTTTGTGTAAGTCGACCTTCCTCACAGCTGTAGTGTGGTGGGGTGTTCAGGTCAGGACAGGGTCGGGAACGGGATGACGGCGGCGGGAAAACTCTGGAAATCGGGTGCCCGGTTGTTCAGCTCAGCCTCCAGGCGTTTGCGAGTTTGGGTCCAGGCGGAACCCTTCTTCTTAGCTCAGCACGCCGCCGGCAAACCTGGGAAACTTTGGTGCGACGTGACTTTCTGGACGACTGGGAGATTGCGGCGAGAGGGGCAAATCGAAGAGAGGTGAGACGGAAGCCGGGCTGGGGCGGCCCTTAAGCCTCAAGCATGCCGAGCAGGTGCAGACACGGTAACAAGGCCAGAGACCCTAGTTGGAAGGCGAGGGTAGACGAAGGGGGTTAGGTAGATCGAGTCGACTCGCAAGCGGAGGCCAGAAGAGTTGTGTGCCAGTTCGGACGAGCATGGCGGGAGGTCGGCGCTTTTTAATGACTCTGGGCGTGGGCTGGATGCAAGCTCCATAATAAGCGTCGTTTGGGAGATCTCGAAACTGGGGCGCCAGCACAACTCAACCAGGCAGGCCCTGGGATGGAGAAGAGAATGGGTGACGAAACGACGAAGTGGTGGTCCACCCTAGGGCAGATGCGGAAACGAACGAACACTACGAAGTACTTGGTTACAAAGCCTGGCCGCACCGGATACACTGCTGCACTTGGCAGCCCGAGGTACGTACTCTGCCCTGCACATCAGACATCTCCATGGTAGTCACGAATGGGGGGCGGAAGGAATGGGGGAAAGGGTTGAGCCGGCCCAGCGTGGGATGGTTGTCGGCGCAAATCGGGGACTCTCAAGCTTGTGAGCGTGGGCGGGTGTGCTGTGAGTGGGAGGGAGGGAAGGGGTGCACTAGCGAACTTTGGAGCCAGCGCCTTCCTCCTTGGTGCCTTGCGCTTCGGACAAGACGGCAGCAGCCATCCAGGTTGTACAGATACCTCAACCCGCACGTCACCTTCAATTTTTTCACTGGCAGTTTTTTGGTGCGCAGGGAAGGCACGTCCCAAGGGTATTTTCTGCGGACCTCCTTCCCAGCCTTCCATCCTTCCATTCCACGCCTTGAGAGAGCTAGGTTCGGCGTCCCCCGGTATCCTCCCCCTCACCCCCCAACTCCCACGTCCGTTCCTGTGTCGTAGATGTCCTGCTGCAGTAACAACACTCAGACTGCACCGCATCGCCCCGACTGCGAGTGCCCGAGCAAGGCCCGTCTGCGGTCTCTCAATCTCTTGGCTGTCTATCTCCATTTGGTGCTGACCCGCCATGGGGTACACTCTTCAGCATCTTGGCGGTCTTGCGGACCGGATCTGAGTAACCGAGCCTAGATGGATTGCAATTGCACAAACGACGCTCGGCGACAACGGGTTGAAGATGACGGTAGACGAACTGTTCGAACAGACTTGGCGGTGGAAAGAGTTCCTCTCGCGGCGGCACGGGCAGCTCCATCCTGAGGTGGTGGGGTGCCCAGCCCAAGTCCCCACGGCGGCGCTTCTCAAGATATGGGTAAAACCCCCAATCAAAGGGAAAACAGGAACAGGCCCGGACAATCTCGACTAGCTCATCTCATGTACGATGCGGTGCATGGAGAATTTGCAGAAGGAGCCGCCTGCATTCGGGCCCGCAGCCGTCTACTGCGAGTTCTATTGTTCAGTCGCCGCACTGCTGGCTGCTGCGAGTTGGCATGGGATAGTGGTGGTGGTGGGTTTTTTGACAGGGTCCAATCTGGGCTCGGTTGACCTGCAAGCCCCACGTCTGCGGCTACGACGCCGGCCGAGGAAGTGGGAGAAAGGAGAAGGAACGTAGCGCACAGCTAACCACCTGCACTTGACGCCTGTTTTTGTTCCGACAATTCCCATGCCACCACACCCATCACTGGTGGCCACTCAGACCACAGGACCATTTTGGTAACTCGACGCTCACTCCGACCCGCCACTCAACGTCGTCCATGATATCCTTTTGCAGCTTCTGCCCTGAAGAATTTTCACACCCGCGGAACACCGCCCAGCTAGACTGCAGTTGTCACTCAGGACCTGCATCAAACGTCAACCATGAAGGGTCCAGGTTATCGACGGGCCGGCAGAGACCACAGCTGCATGTTCTGATGTGTACTGTGCTGATGTGGAGCTCAGAGAACACGGGCGGGCTTCGATCCCGAAATCTCCAGCTCCTCTCCCCTGAATTGGATTGAGTGGCCGGGACCAACACTGCCGCTCCGGTCCATTCGCCGGTTGCTGTGCCCCAGGAACCGACAAGCGGAAATGGGGGGGTTCTTGCGCGGATCTGCAACTCTGTTTGCTGCTTCCCTGGTAGACCGATGACGAGGCTCTTGTTTCGGGGTTCGCGGGATATCAGGGAGGCGACTCCACTTACCACCAGTGTGCCTACGTTCGCGATATTGGCTTGTGCCTCCTTGTTGAATATGAACTTGCGGATAGCTCAACGATTAGCAACCTTTTGTTCTAGTGTGAGACCCATAAAGAGCCTGTGGGAGCGCATGGATGAATGATCCGCTTGGGTTGGCGTGCAACCCCCTCAGACAAGAAAAATGTTCAAGTTGAAAGACACGGCTGCTTGCTGAACCCAGATGGGGGCCGCCTAACATCCCGCGCGACCGGGAGCCTCGCCAGCCGCTCGTGCGAAGGAAAGCCATGGCGGAAACGATTGACGAGACCAAGACCGCTTGGAAGTCGAGGGGGCTCACGCAAGCACACTTGGCAGCATTTCGGCCGGCAGGCCAGGTTATTGCGACACCCATTGCCGTCCTCAACCCAGAGACCTTCAGGTGATTAGAGGCAGAATATGTCTAAATTGCCAGCCGTCTTGAAGCGGCATTCTAGCCAGTCTGAGGCGCCTGGCTCTACACTTCTAACACAAATCAACCGTGTCACAGGTTCACAGGCGCCAGTTCAGGCCCCGGGACCATCAGGTAGTCGTTTTTGGGGCGGCATTGCTCACGGTCATGGATTTGGAATGGAGAAAGGGAACTCCAGATAATTCCAGCTGAGATCGCCAAGGCCAAGTACGGGGACCGACAGCTGGCCACACACATTTCTTCTTGTTACCTGAAGAAGAGTGTAAGTGCGGCAACGCTCGCTGTTAAAGACCAAACGGGTGAAGGGCTCTCTGCCCGCAGTCCGTGCTTGTTGGAGAGTTTACAGCGGGGCTCGCCTGCACCGACCACCAAACTCTGGTTCTGCACCGCAGAAAAAATCCCGATGTTGCGTCCGCAAAAATTTTCACCCACACCTCACCGAACGGTCGCCCAGCCTCTCGATCAGTGGTCCGTCGTCGCTCCGTGACGCCATTTTTGGCCCAATGGGAGCTCTAGTCCCCGTCTCTTTGCCTTAGCAGGGCCGAAGACGGTCTTCTGCGGCAGCACAAACATCGCTGTTGTATTTGTGGCAGATGTCTCCTGACCGAAGCGCTCCAATCGACTCATCAACAGAGGTTCATGTCCTCACAGCCCCACGACATGGCCGCAGGATACAGAAACTCAAGATCGACATCTGGCTCCATGCTGCCTCCTGAATCGTGGAACGACCCCCCGGCGCTCCCTTGCGTGTGCTCCTCTCCTATTCATTTCCACAACTGAACCGTGTTCAGTACTCCGGCAGACGGACCACACCTGGGTCACCCTCAACTCTCACCTTTGGCAGGTGCCAAGCTTAGCCACCCTGTGCTCGGTGACGACCCCGAGACGGAGAGCGGGAATACTCTGCTCCTCGGCCTCACGACGTGCTAGTGATTTGAGTGGTTGCCAAAATGTGACTAGGACAGCCAAATTTCATTCACATGCACCAACCATCCCATTACAGTCCATCTCTCTGATCAGCCACGCAATCGAGTCGCCAAGGAAAACACTTTCGCCCGAGGGATCCCCGGTAGTTGGCTTGCCACGCCAGAAAACAAATGATCAGGCAAGACAGTCGGCCCCGATCGATCGACAGCCTCAGAAAATGGAGGATCCCTGGACCCTGAGAAACCTGACTTGTCTGAGTCGGGGGTTCACCCATAAGACGCGGGACATGGTCTCAGGACGACGCAGCGATGCCTCACTCAACGGGCTGGTGACCAAACGCAAAAACATGGGTTGATGCCAGGTCCCATCCTTTGTCGGGCATGGGGAAAATAGCACGGGTTCGACGAGGGGGGGATCGGCTTGTGTAACGACAAGGCGGCTTCGGCTTCGGTCAGTGTTCTAGAAAACACAACTCCGCAATCTTGGTGGGATCTGCTAGGAATGTACAAAGTACATCCACATCCCGCAGACTACCTACTAGTGAGATGGCGACACTATTCCCCCAACAAGTTGTGAGATTGCGCCTCGCCCAAGAGATGAACCAAAGATCCCCTTGGCCTAAAGTGAGAGGCCAAATGGTGCTAGAGATCTTTACCTGCTTAACCCCTTGAGACATGAGCTCTTTTCGATCAACAGCTGAGAGTTGCTGCACCAGCTATCAGGCGGTCCGACAACGGTGACGATGGTCGTCCTGGGGATCCGGAACTGGGAGATGACCGTCATCGCCTGATTCCGCTGCAGCAACCGTCAGCCCAGGTGGCCACCCTTCGTTCTTGAGTGTCCCCAGACGCCAAGGTGCAGACTCTGATTGGAGAAGGCTGATGGTGGTGGTGGGTTGAACCTCAGCTAGTGGAAGCGCTTGCAGCTCAAGTGAGCCGACCAGGGCAGCTCGACCCCTCATTTCGCTCGTTGCGATTACAAGCCAACCCCCACGCTTACAAGCTCCAATTTCTCCATGAAATCTACAGAGACCCCCATGCCAAAGACGTTGTTGTGATCCCAAACCGCCGCACTCCTCAGATGGGCGCCTTGCAGCGCAGCTCACGCAGCTCACCGGAAATGGGGGTCACCCCAACCATGGCCGGTGTCGCCGTCCGTGGCAGGCAGGTGTGAAAGGGTGGTCTCGCAGGGTCGTCGCAGTTCACCTTCCAGCACTAGCACAACTGTCCAACTTCATATCTCACAAAGGCAGGAGCTGGGATATCCTAAGATTTCAAAGGATCGCAGATTATGCGAGATATCTTTTACTTAGCGGGGGCGTCTCGCAGTTCCATGTGCAACCATTGTTGCTGCTCTTCTTGATCTGCACTTGGTGATTCGTGGAACGGCTCGGAACGTGTTGAGACTCCGTCATGACTTGGGTGGTTCAGTAGCCCGCTCATGATGGTGCATCATCGGAGACGGGCAGCCTTGCCATCGCGAGCTACATGTCCATCATGTGTGCTTATCCGTCGTCATTTCTCTCAACTTGACGTGGACATATTGCGACCGGCATAGATCAATATTCAGGCCCATTTGCTGGGCGCCCGCATCTAGAGATCGTCTTGATAACTCTAGGAGACTGCGGGAATCAGTAGAGGTTACACGATTGGATTTCGGGGATAACATGGGCAGGGCATTGAGTTACGAGAGCCCGTTAATTGATGTCAGCGATATTCGCACGTGTGGCATCAGTGGTGTGTTCAGACGCGACTGGCAGTTGACCGGTGCGAGAGTTGGTGGTCTCGGCATCCCAAGTTCGGCGATGCGCTCGCTTGGCGCTACTCGTCGATGTCGGCCAATCGTGGACAGCAATGTCGGTGGCTGCAACGGGAGAAAGCTATGATCATGTCGGCCGTGGTTGGTGGGAGGTCCCCGATGTGTGTGTCCCACATCCGAAGGCGCTGTCGGGTCGGTTCTCTGGAGACGTCAGTTATCACACACGCCTACGGCTTGGCCAGCCGCTTGGAGCTTGCCACCCCCTCAACTACTCAGATAACGGTCCGGTGTTGTCTTAAATATCTGGAATCTGGATGATGGCTCTGGGAATCAGGACTATCTCCCCTCGTCCAAGGAAGGATATGACAGGAAGACGGCCTGTATGGCCATCTCATGGACCTACTGTAGGGCGTATCTAGCGGTTGGACTTTGGTGTGAGCAATGTTAGATAAGGTGATTATGGCATGCAGAACCTCAAACCATTGATGGTGTCATTTTCTTTTTTCTTCTGGCTCATCGTCTCCGCATGGAGAGTCCCTCTCAACCCCGCAGTAATTACCTGTCGAGGAGCTGATGGTAAGGCGAAAGCAGCAGGCCGTGCGATCGGCCGGAGACGGGAACAGCTGAACTCGTCCACCGAGCATTTGGGGGTGCTTGGACAGCCACGACTGATGAGAACGTTCCAAACGATGGCACGTGGGTCAAAAGGTGGTCATGATGGGTTCTACGTATCTAGAAGCGTGCAACCAGAATATTGTTACACGTGCACTGGCCGGCCAGCAAATTCATCCGATTTGTGTGCATTGCCTGTGTTTTACGTTTACCATCTCATTTCGGTGTCCAGAAGCCATCTAGGTCAGGAGGCGCGTGTTCGCCAAGGAAGGAGGCCAAGTGGTACCATGTGCTTGCTCCCAAAAGCAGCCCAGGTTCCCTGCTTGCCCCCGCAACGGGAAATGCGGGACCTGATTGGACCTCTGGGTTTCCTCGACACATTGGGAAAGAGCTGAGATGTCTCTCTGGAAAGTGCCATGTTGCACTTGACATTCGACTTTGCTCTGTCAGTAAAGGATCCTTATCGTTCTAAGCAGCCCCAGGCCAGCGAAAACGGAACAGGAACTCGTCTACTGGCCACCCAAATCCACGGTCCCCACTGGAGAATCAAGCGAGGCGTCATCTCACGACATTTGTGGAGGGACAGAGTCCACGAACCGGGATCCGCGAACGGCGATTTAGTCGACATCATTGTTGGTTATTGGACTTCCGGGACAACCCACACAGTTCGCTGCTTCCTTTGGCCAACTTCAGCCAAGGGAAAGGGTTGTGGGTTACGAACGTGGCGGTCTGACTTCTCGGGAGCTGTCGTGTCACTTCTCCGCGGCTTTGTGTCATCGTCTAGATTCCCCGCCCGCCGCCGCCATGCATCAACCTCCGAAGCCGGGCTCAGACCCAGAAAGGTAAGCCAGCAAATCCACATTATGTTGTTGATACTTCACCTTGATATCGGAATTCAAAGAGCTCCGCTGACTGGGCCCGCTCCGCCCCCTTTTCACAGGCCGAAGCATGTTGTCTTTGTTGGGGCGGGTGCCGTCGGGTGTTTCTACGCCTCGAGATTACACCACGTACGTCAGGTCCAACCTTTGATCTATAGGAAAATGCCAAACTAACAAACAACTCCAGCCTAGCAGCAACATCCACACTTCCCTAATCGCCCGGTCCAACTATGCCATGCTCGTCCGGGATGGCGTTAAGCTCCTGACCCATACCTTTGGTGATTACACCTTCGCGCCGCACGCCGTGTACCCTTCTGTGTCCGCAGCTGTAGGTCAGCAGACATGGGACTACGTCGTGGTCACCACCAAGGCGCTGCCGGACCGCTCTGACGACGCCACTCTAATCGCACCCCTTGTCAAGCCAATCACGTGCATCGTGCTGATCCAGAACGGCGTCGGCGTCGAGGCCCCCTACCGCACCCGCTTCCCCAGTAATCCCATTGTCAGCGCTGTCACGGCCATCTCCGCTGAGCAGATCAGTCTGGGTACGATCCGACAGAACCGCTGGACAAGGATCCACCTCGGTCCTTACTCCAACTCCGCCGCTCTGGAAGCCATCAGTGGGAGCACCCCTGGTGCTTCCGCCCTCAAGCTTGAAGGCGCCTGTCGCGCCAATGAAATTGGTGACTGGTGGGCGCGGTTGGGCGGTATTCGGGACGTTGAAGTCTTAGACGAGATCGACCTACAGATGGTGCGATGGCACAAGCTGTGCATCAATGCTGCTTTCAACCCGTCGGCTGTCCTGTCGGGTGGGCGCGGCAACGCCGACATGGTACTCGACTCGGAGCTACGTGAGCATCTAGCGGCAGTCATGGACGAGATCTGGGCGGCGGTTCCGCACATTCTGGGTAGGGAGTTCCCGGCAGATCTGGCAAGCCCAGAACGTATCCTCAAGAGCACGGAAAAAAATGTTGGGAGTAAGCCGAGTATGCTGTTAGACTGGGAGTGTAAGAGGCCGATGGAACTAGAAGTGATTTTGGGGAATCCAGTGAGGATTGCCAGGACGAAGGGTGTGAAGCTGCCGAGGATGCAGACGTTGTACGCCTTGTTGAAGAGCGCGCAGACCGTCCGCGAGGAGAAGAAGGCGAGGTTGTAGCTAGTGGCAGGTAGTGGAATGTCTCTGGGAAGGTATTGTAGAGAATGAGACATGATGTATTACTCTGTTAAAATATGTCATGAATGGGCTGACGTACCTGCAGTTCTTGTTCACCTTGAAGGGCTGCTTCTTCATCGGTGCGAGGGTTTCTGGGTCTCGGGTACTAATGAACTCGTCTCACACACACGTATAAACATGTCGAGACTGTTTCGCGTTGATTATTCCTACTCACCGACTCGGCATTATCATCGTCCCCAGGAAAGCCACATTGGATACACCGCCATTAACAAATAGCTCAATCAGCAGCATGCCATCATCCCCAAGAGTTGCTTCATCAGTATACCACCACTGCCAGCTACTCTCAGCGACAGAGACGAATCATACCGGGCATAGGAAAAGCCGGTCAGGCCTCTTTCCGAGCCTGGATAGAGCCTAGATAGAGCCATGACGACCTCACGGCCTCTTCGGTAACAAAAAAGATCATCCGCCCAACCTTTTTTTTGTGCCTCCGAGCCTATGTGACATTTGGGACCTCCACCAGACGTTATCTGGGGCACCAAGCTCAGCAGGGATACCCCCCTCACAGGTTCATATATCCTGAACAACCCAGCACGGAGAGTTCCGTCATGATTTCAAGGGGCGTCCTGGGATCAAATACACGCTCATCGGTTTGGCATGTTCTAGACTGTGTTTGCTCATGCCTGGTATGTTGGGGCAGACCAACCGGGTAGGTACAGGCAGTCATCAATCCGGACTTCCCTGGCTTCATATTCGCCACCAAATGTCTTACCTGCCTAGGTAACATAGGCTGAGCCCCTATGTCCACGGCCACAGGGTCGAGAGTGGTGGGCATGAATGACACGGGGAGAACGCTGATGACGCAGTAGGTAGGCACCTATCTAGGTGGTGTTCGGTATTTTTAGGTCTTGTCAAGTTAGTTTCGTTTCCTACTCTTGTGTGTCTTTGGAGCAGCGGTGAGCTTGGTGGACTACATAGTCCCTAATCGCTTCGATACACGTGAGCGGCAGTTCATGCTAAAGAAAAGCAGCTTTGTTCCACACGTGGGATTGGTATTCTTGCCAACTTCAGTATCAGGACTGGAGGTTTGTTATCTCTGTAGAATCCTGCGGGCTCAGGTCAACGGAGTCAATTCAACGGCTGGCTGCATGTGGGAGATGTTCGCTATTGTATGGGATATTTTCCGTCAACGTCTTCTAGACAGTAGCCTGGTTCCTATGGCTTAATAAAAAGTCACTCCGGGTTGTATTGCAACCCGGCACTGAGATTATATACACCAATTGATGATGGAACCTGCCTAGATAGACGATACATGTACATGTATCTGGTGTGGTTTATTGCTGGTGTGACTGAAGTTTGGGGATTCACGATTTTGGTTTCCACTTCTACCTTTTCCTAGCATCAATCGCATAGGCAAATTAAAATCGTATATATATATCGTCCTGGATGATGTTAAGGCGAAGTACAAAAAGAACTTTCCTTTCTCGTATATGTGGCCAATGTGAAAAGTTGAAGCCGTGCTAGCCTCACCGAGGCCGCTGTCCCCTTAGCTGAACACGGTTGCTCCCTAAGAGATAGTAGCTCTCACTCCTAGACGCAATAGTCTTAGAGCAGGAATTTCGGGCTTGCTAGTTGCCTTAATTGGCTAGGTATGATGCCCTTACTCTGAGCACACACCATCGGTTCCGTGGCCATCAAGGTCTATTTCAGTCTCTCCAGCTATGAATGGCCATCTACACATCCTTGGTTGACTTTGTATTCTTGGTATGACTAATTACCGGGTTGAAGACTCAGTGTAGCTATTATTTCGCCCTGAATCTCATGTTAAATTCTAGGGCTACAGTGGCTGAGGTGCCCCCCTTCCCTCGCTAGGGCTTGCAACATAGAAGATTGTATTCACAAAGACCGTTGGTCACAAACTTTACCTTGAGGAGTATACAGAACAGCGCTGTGGCTTCCAGTCTTTGGAGTCACGGCAGGTGGCCCCTAGATGCCCTACAGCCGTGGTATGATCGATTAGTCAGCCTTTGGCTGACCCACTGGTTGAGGTGCTGTTGCCAGCCCTGTGCCCTGGGCCCCACTGGGCCCCACCCACGCAGATAGATCTTTGGCATCGCTGCTCCGCAGCGATTCCTCTCCTTCTTTCTTCTTCACCTTGTAATTTTATATGATGATTGCCACGTCTTCGATCCTACGATCGTTTTGGTGCCATCGGCGTGACATTTGGGCAAAGTTAGACTGGTTAAGATAGGAACAATTCACGATATGCCACTAGCAATTGAGACCCACAAATTGACGACTGTTTTGCAGCGGTTTCAGGTCTCAATAGCTAGCTGTTCCTCTGCTCTGCTCAAAAAAATAATAATCGAAGAATTGAATGCGACTCGATAAAATCTCTTCATCTTGCTTGCCCTCAACCCTATCTATAAACACACCCCCTGAAGGTCAAAAGGGTAAGTCGGTCATTGTCTGATCACAACCCTAACCCTACTTCTGACCGCGGAGAAAACGCTCCGCGAACCCCTCACGTGCCCCGCACCAGAAGCTTTTCGCCGATAAAAATCGTTCCATAATGACGACATACCGCTTTGACGTCACTTAGCGACAGTACTCCGTATGTGCCCTGCTGATATAGCAGAGTCAGGTAATAGTCGAGGATGCCTACGCTGAAGATCGAGTCTGAGAATAGAACGATGTTGGCATAGAGCGGTTGCGAAGACTGTTTGTTGAGCTGCAGACAAAACGCGTTGAAAACTCTATAATAGCCCCCGCTCAAAGCTGTTCAGGGGAATGGGGTTATTCTTTGTCAACGCATTATCTAGGATCTTGTTCTTACCGGATTGTTCGCCCAAATACAGATTCCCGTGGCGATCATGAGGGGATGGCCCAATCGCATCGTTTCCGGTTATGAGATAATAGCTAGCTAAGCCTGCAAAACCGGTCAATAGTGGAGCACAGCTTGTATCAGTGGCGAGGAGACGCGAGATGGGATTTTCATCACTTTCCCATCCAAGGTGCCATGGGTGCCGTTGAAATCGCACCCTCGCACCTACTCCAACTCCTTTCCATAAACTGTGCTGGACCCTGAGGAAGGGCAGCTGAACATGAACGCATCATGTGAGCGCAGTCACTTCCGGTGCCGGTACAATTGAGCAGGCGGTTGAGAGACCAGCGAGAACTGTCTGCATGTGTCCGTAGTCAAGGACCCTGTGGCGCTGAGCCGTAGACCGTTGCCGTTACTGCCGTCTGCCGCGATTCTGACCATTGGTGGCACGAGTGGCTCACATTTGGGGAACAAAATCTGCATCAGGGATCTAGCTTTAAACAAGGCCGGTTATTTCGTGCGAATGGGAGAAACAACCAGCCCATACGCCGCGTACCATTCGGTTTCCCTGGCCCATGCCCGCCGCGGCAGGTCGGCCCCTCATCGCCTGCTCTAGAGACGGAGATAGTAGGTCACCTTGATCCCAGCGCAGAAGTAGGGCAACCTTCGCTGCCCCTCAGACTCCAACGCTGTGCAACCCGCACCGACTCACTTTTGGTGCGATTTACAGCGACGACGGCCAAACGCGCATCGAGCTTACTAGAGTTCTGGCGTTGGTCGCTCTCGCCTTTCTTCGCCTCGCGTCTCCTATCCCCTTCGTTCCTTCCTCCCAGTTTTCCGGACACGCTGTGGTCCTGTGCTCCCCTCGGTACCTCCGCCGATCTCTCGAAACCGCAGCAAGCCATCCATTCTCGCCACAACGGCCACTAGCGGCTGGTCACCCTCTCTACCAGCTACCAGCTTTTCCTCCCTCTTGTTGCCCACGGGCCAAGCCGCCTGCCAACTGCAATTCGATATTTTTTTAATCATACTCTTCATCGTCATTCTACCGAGCAGTCTGGGTACATATCTAAGAAGGAGGGGTAACTGGTGACCACCATCTCACCATCACTCAAGTTTTCGTCACATCTACTCTACACCGGTTCACTATCCGACGGCCAACCGGCCTAGAAACGGTGGCGACGGTAGAGGAAACCGGTCTTAAGGGGGATGTCGCCCCGGAAAGATTCGACGCTGACCCCGGGGGCCGAACCGACACCGAATCTACCCAGCCACCTTCGGGGTCCGACACGACTGTGATGGACCCGGTCAATGAACGCGAATCCGGCCAAGGTGCTCAGCTTTTGCAGGTCCCCGACGCGGGCAGTGCCAAAGAAGATGATCCCGATACTTGGTCGACAGCTGCTACAACGCCGGCCGATGCAAGTACATCTGGCCCTGCCGATAGCACGAACCCAAGCGGCTCACCCACGTGTTTGTCGTCATGGAGCGCGTCATCAGAGCGACAGCTGGGCCACAGCGGCCAAAATGACCCTTCAGACCGCGTATTTCCGATCAAGTCTGTCATCAGTGTGGGACCAGCTTTGGCGACGACCAGTGACCGACGCAAACAGTCCAACTCGGAGAGCGCGGCGGAGTTGCCCATGGCTGCGGGCAGTACACACCCTCCCCTGGCCACAGAGCTGAGATCAAGTCTGGATAGTCGAGATCGCCGAGCGTCTACTTATCTCGGCTTTACGAGACTGGCAAGTGCCTCTCCAAGCAACAAATCCCCACCGGTTGACAGGATTCGGCAACGTCGCCTCAATACGTTATCTGGTTCAATGTCAAGCATTCAAGCAGACGTGGAAAGGCAAAGGACGGTGACACACATGCCTTTCAGCGTGGAGTCTTCGTCCTCTGATGACGAGAGTGTGCCTCCGGCAGGACCGGTGCGCCAAGCAGCGACAGGTTCACCAAGACGCCACTCTCCGACCGAGCCTATAACTGAGTCACTATACACTCAACGATTCAAACACATCATGACCGATGAGGGGCACCTAGTCATCACGGGAAGAGATGGGACGCTGCAACGGTGCGAGGACGAGCCGATACACACTCCCGGCGCTATTCAGGCTTTTGGACTGATGATTGCAATTCGCGAAGAACCCGATGGGCGCTTCCAAGCCCGCTACGTGAGCGAGAACTCGGAACACCTTATTGGCTACAGCCCCCAAGAACTGTTCCGGCTGGAGGACTTCCTCGAGATCTTGACCGAGGAGCAGGCTAATAACCTCCTGGACCATATCGACTTCATCCGAGATGAGGACGCTGATCCAGCCGTCAACGGACCGGAAGTGTTTAGTTTATCGATCCGGCCACCTGGGAACCAGCGGTCCGTTAAACTGTGGTGTGCCATTCATCTACATCCCATGAGGTCAGATATCATTATATGCGAATTTGAGATGGATGACGACCATGTACACCCCTTACGCCCCGCAGATGAAGACATCCCTGATGTGCCAGAAGACACGCTGCACTCGAACCCTACAATGGAGGAGCTTGCGGAAAGCACCGAGATTATGAGCAGACCCCTGCGAGTTCTGCGAAGCGCACGCAAGAGACGGGGTGAAGCTGGTGCCATGCAGGTTTTCGACATCATGAGCCAAGTCCAAGAGCAACTGGCTAATGCGTCAAACCTGGAAAAGTTCCTGAAGATTCTGGTAGGCATCGTGAAGGAGCTCACCGGGTTTCACCGAGTCATGATATACCAGTTCGATGCCGCCTTCAACGGGAAGGTGGTGACGGAACTTGTAGATCCCGCGCAGACTAGAGATCTGTTCAAGGGCCTGCACTTTCCAGCCACCGATATCCCTAAACAGGCCCGCGATTTGTACAAACTCAACAGGGTGCGTCTCCTCTACGACCGAGATCTGGAATCTGCGAGGATAGTTTGCAGGTCAATTGAAGACTTGGAGAAGCCCTTGGATATGACGCACTCGTACCTCCGCACCATGTCGCCCGTCCATCTCAAGTACCTTGCTAACATGGCTGTGCGGTCATCTATGTCAATCTCTATCAATGCGTTTGGCGACCTATGGGGTCTCATTGCTTGCCACTCCTACGGATCTAAAGGGATGCGCGTGTCGTTTCCTATTAGGAAGATGTGCCGCCTTGTCGGCGATAACGCCTCGAGGAACATTGAGCGGCTTTCTTACGCATCTAGGCTACAGGCTAGGAAGCTAATCAATACGGTTCCTACTGACAAAAACCCCTCGGGTTACATCATCGCCTCATCCGACGACCTTCTCAAGCTATTTGACGCCGACTTTGGAATGCTCTCGATTCGAGAAGAAACAAAGATTCTCGGCAAGATCCAGCAATCTCAAGAGGCTCTGGCCATGCTGGAATATCTTCGATTGCGAAAGTTTACATCGGTTGTCATGACCCAGGACATCAAGTCGGAATTTCCTGACCTGCGTTACCCTCCAGGTTTCACCGTGATAGCCGGCTTGTTGTACGTTCCGTTAAGCGTAGGCGGCCATGATTTCATCGTGTTCTTTCGCAAGGGTCAGACAAAGGAGGTAAAATGGGCCGGCAACCCCTACGAGAAAGTCATCAAGGATGGCACATCATCATTTCTGGAGCCCAGGAAGAGTTTTAAAGTTTGGCACGAGGTTGTTCTGGGCAAATGTCGAGAATGGTCCGAGGAGCAAATCGAGACTTCGGCTGTGTTGTGTTTGGTATACGGCAAGTTTATTGAGGTTTGGAGGCAGAAGGAAGCTGCCTTGCAAAACAGCCGCCTCACGAGGTTGCTGCTCGCAAATTCAGCGCACGAAGTCCGAACTCCGCTCAACGCTATTATCAACTACTTGGAGATAGCGCTCGAAGGCTCCCTAGATCAAGAGACGCGAGACAATCTTGCCAGATCTCACTCAGCTTCCAAGTCACTGATCTACGTCATCAATGATTTACTAGATCTCACCAAGACGGAGGAGGGACAGGAGCTGATTAAGGATGAGATTTTCGACCTGCCGGCATGCATACGCGAAGGCACAGACCCATTCAAGACGGATGCCAGGCGAAAGGGTATCAACTTTGAGCTCGTTGAGCATTCGGGGCTTCCCCGCTACGTCTATGGCGACCAGAGACGTGTTCGGCAAGTTGTTGCAAATGTGACTGCGAATGCTGTACAGCACACTCCTTCCGGATTCGTGAAAGTTGAACTGTACGTGGCAGAGGTGCTTGACCAGCGGATATGGGTGGAGATTGTGGTGCAGGACACGGGAACGGGAATGAGCGACACACAGCTGGATGCTCTATTCAGGGACCTTGAGCAGGTCAGCATGGTGGAGGAAGACATTCTGCCCATGGAAGAGAAAGCCAAAGAAATCACAAAGAGTGAAAGAACGCTAGGGCTAGGTTTAGCTGTTGTTGCCCGGATACTCCGCAACATGGATGGCCAGCTCCGTTTGAAGTCGGAGCCGGGAAAGGGGTCAAGGTTTGTCATTCAGCTGCCGTTCGATCTACCCGAAGACAAACCCGATCCAATTACGTCTGAGGTAGCTGTTACGCCTCTCATAACGCCAGTAGGTGTCGTTAGCAACACGGCTGTTTCCATTGGGCAGCAAACAATTCCTGATGGGGAGTTTATGCTAGTTGACCGTGGTAACTCCACCTCAGTCATTGATTCAGGCCGTCGAGTCTCATTATCGCCCAAGAAGAGCTTTGAAGAGCAGAGCATCTGCAGCCAACGCAGCGTTGCAAGCAAGGGAAGTGGGCGAAGCGTGATGAGCGACGCGGAGCGCCTCATTGATGCCATTCAAATGCCGCTGGCGCTCGGCGATCCCGAGCCTGAGAATATGGCGCGCCAGAGACGGGCGTCGCGAGGAGCATACTATAGCCCAAGCACAGCGGTAGGAGATCAGGTAACCGCGTCGCGACCAGCTAGTCCTGGCGAGCGAAAGGGCCGATCAGATGACCCTCCCCCTTCTGCACCAAGCGAACCTCCCGCTGGTGGCGCCTCAGGATCCCAAGGAATGCAGTTCGTAACGGACAGCAAAGTTCCCATCAGGCCAGTACGAATTCCGGACGAATACCAAGATCAAATACAACAACCACAACCGGGCGAAATGTCTCGAGTCCTCTTTGAGATACCAAATGTGGTCTCTCAGCAGGTGGGCCCGGCGGCCGGAGTCGGAAAGGTGATATCATCAAAGCTTCACATCTTGATTGCTGAAGACGACCCTATCAATGTCAAAGTTTTGCGCAAGAGATTGGAAAAGGCCGGCCACAAGGTGTCGCACGCCGTGAATGGGGAGGATTGCGCAACGATATACCAAGAGAATGCCGAGCAATTCGATGCCGTCTTGATGGACATGCAGGTAAGCTCCTCTTGAACTCACGACTGAAGAGCCGGGGCTGACTTTCACAGATGCCGATCGTGGATGGCCTTGCTAGTACCAAGATGATCAGGGCCTTTGAGCAGTCAGGCGAACGTTCTGAGCCGTCTGTGCCGGTGAATAATCGCAGACGCGTTCCCGTCATTGCTGTCTCGGCATCGCTGGTTGAACGGGAAAAGACGACGTATGTCGGCGCCGGTTTTGACGGTTGGATCCTGAAGCCCATTGACTTTAAGCGGCTGGAGACCCTTCTGAGGGGTATCATTGATGATGAGGTTAGAGCCAAGGCCCTGTATGTGCCGGGCGAGTGGGAGCGAGGTGGCTGGTTCACCCACCGCAACGCGCCGGAGTTGAAGAAGGGGTTGATGTCGGAGACGGCTCTGCTGGAGCAAACCCTGCCGGCAGTGGCCTAGAAGCGCACCCCGCGGTTGACATCGACCATGAAGCGACGGATGATTCCATCTAATGTTGACGAGCAAACAAAAAGGCGGCGGCGGGTGAAGGAATCGCACTGGAGTTTAGGATGCGCATTGCTGGGCGTTGGCAGTTGGATATGGATGGATAGGAGGGCAGGCTGTTAGAAAGGATAAGCCTATGGATTGATCGAGGGTTTTTTGGTTGGCGCAAGGGAGTTTCCATTGCTGCTGGGTGTTAACCAAGATTCGCCCAGAGATGTTGCTTCTCTGGATCTAATAGGGGGATCGCCCCTTCTCGCGCCTCAAGGTCAACCAGGTTTCCTGGACTGTGTCTCCCTTCGTATTACGACATGCAGCATGCTTGGTCAACTGTCCGTGCTTCCCTGCTTCCGTCCTGTGCGCGATCTCGGTATTATAATGCTTCAAATTTTGGAGGCGCTTAGTGCGGATTGGCTGATATGTCTCATCTTTCGGGCATGTGTGCATGCATGACGGCATACAATACCACTATAGTTCAGTTCAGCTGGTGACCTTATTGAGCTTCCACAGTGCCAAAATGGCATTTCCCCATTTTTGAAGCGTCTTGTTATCTCGGGTTGGACAAGAAAGAACTGACAGATCAAGGCCATTATCGCTTTGTGTCACTTTACCTAGATTCTTCTCCCCGAGAATCTTTGCGTAGGCAGGGAGGTCAAGCAAAATCTCCCGACGGAACTCGGCCGGTGCGTGGTACGTGGTATAGAGTACGGCTGGCCGTCATGCGGTGAGAGAGCTCAAGCAGCACGAGCATAGCCGTAGCCGCCCATCCGAACAGTCTGTCTGTAGGACAAAACACCCGAATGGTACATCCCGTTGGCGGTTAAGCTGGCTAGGCTTGTCGTGTAGGGAGCGTGCGTGCATGTACAAGCTAGCGTGCACTAGGTACAGTAGGCTGTTTTCACTAGTTGGCGATGAATGCAACTACGTATGGGATGGTCCTAAGTTAGATGGTGGAGGGGAGGGTCGTTTGTCAATGTTGAGATTGTTCGTTTGCCGGGCCTGCTGGAGAGTTGACCTGACCTGGGATGAACCCTGGTCTATTCATCATCTATGCGCTGAAGTACAGAGTAATGCTATGTGTTTGCAATTCGCCATCTGGTTAGGTATTGGGAGAGGGGTAGAGGTTTACATAAGGTAAAATGTGAGATCGGCTGTGTACCTACATAGGTACGTAGTATGTTAAAAAGGGAAGGGGTGGAAGGGTGGCGGTAATGATGGGCTGTGATGTGAGGTGCGGGGACAGCTGCGTGAGCTGGTTTGGTTTCTGAAATTTAGCACCAAAATGTCGAGCTTCAGGTTGGGGGGACCAGGGTTCAGTGTGTCTCAGATGGTTTGCCAAGCACACCTAGACCGCTGTGGACACGGTATAAGTGGGGATGAATCAAGGGACAGAAGCGGGAGGGTGTGTTGCTACTACTGCTGCTGCCGCTGTCGCTATTTTTCTTGGTTTAATGATGAGAAAGAGCTGCTCGCTGGGTTGCCCAGTGCGTTTTCGGTGCGTAATTAACGCTAACGGGTACTGGAACGGGGATGCTCATTCGACATATTTCCCCTTAGCTATATTTAACTGCCCTTCTCGGAAGAGTCCGTGATCTCGCTTCTCTCTCCTCTTTCCTCCTCTTTAATAACTGCCCACCGGTCTCCCAACCCTTAGCGATTGTTGACTCGGGACCTCACCCTCGGCCAACACAGCGAGTCTCACCTGCACGGCTCTTGCCTGCTTTGTCCGCACCTGTCGTTTTTTTTTCCTCCGTCCGTCGTACAGCTGAACGGGATTGGACTGTCGTCGCCATCTTGCTATTTCTCCTCCCTCAGACATTGTTATCTACCACGTCGTCAACTTTTAACCGCCCAATATGCCTGGAATTCGTACGTCTTTCATCAAAAGAACCAAGGGATCCGACTCAATTGCCTCTGCTAACCGCCACCTTTCCTTTTGTTTTCCATAGCGCTCCACGCTTTCGACAACTTCAAGTCCAAGCTGAAGGCAGCCTTCAAGAAGAAGCCCAAGGACGCCGCAGCTCCTGCTACCGACGCGGCTCTCGCTGCTGACCCTGCCACAACCGCTGCTCCCGCTCCTGCTGCTGCCGCCGCTGCCGCCACGGAGGCCACCAAGACCGAGACAGCTCCCGCCGCTGCTCCTGCTGCTGCCCCAACCGGTGAGTGCTTGTTCTACTCGGCGATGATGCCAGTTGGTGGGAAAAGGGGGGGAGTGGAGAGGATAAATAGGCTAACAAAATTGGGGAATCACAGCCGACACTGCAACCGCTGCTCCTGACGCCGCTGCCGCTCCGGCTGCCGCCGCCGCACCTGCCGAGCCTGCAAAGGACGCGGCTGCAGCTCCTGGTACGTCGTAATTCAATGCCACTCGTGCCCATGGCAGTTGAGTAGCGGTTCAGTCGCGGCCGTGAATGTTGACTAAATTATTTTTTTATCACCAAAAGCAGCCGCCGCTACAGCTACCGAGACTACTGCCACTACTGCTGCCCCTGCCACCGAGACCGCCGCGCCTGCTGCTGCGCCTGCTGCCGCTCCAGCTGCCGCGGCCGCGGCCCCCGCCGAGACAACTGCCCCGGCGCCAGCGCCTGCTACCGAGGAGAAGAAAGAGGAAGCTCCCGCTGCGGCCGCGGCTTAATCAAAGCCTGCAGGCTTGACTTGCCCGGACTCGGCCACAATGGACTTATAAGGGATGACGAGTCACCTTGAACCTGGCGCCAGCGGGGAAATCTGTTCTGCACCGAGGGCAGATCTAAGACATCAGTTAATAACTTGTACCTGGTTGGTTGGTTGGTTAGCTGGCTGGCTCTCAGTACCTCCCGTGTACGAAGCTGGCAGGCGAATGAGCTGAAGTAGGCTAGGCGGCAGGCAGCAATGCGTGCGTTGTGGAACACGACTTTGATGGCGAACGATACCAGAGGACAACCCCCTCTCGCACGGATGTGTTTTTTTGGTGGATTTTGTCATTTGATTTTTTATTCCCCTCTTGTGTCAAACATATCTCGCGGCTTGAGATATCGCACGATTGATCGATACCCTAGGTACGAAAACTACCTTAATTAATGAGGATTGTCCCTGCATATCTGTGCTACACACTGCGCGGGAGGTAATGATCTTTACTTGACTTTGTTCACAAGAAACCGCCCAATCTAGCCTCCCAAGCCCACAACAACATACTAGCAGCCTAAAATTCTCCACCATCCAGCGTCTTTGACACAACACATACGATCACAGGTGCAGGGAAACTCGGGGTCACGTCCGCTCTCCCGCCGATAAGCCGGTGGCTGCTAGATTAGTAACTAGGCTAGTAACGACCAGCAAAATCCCTGGTGTTATATGTTCTCCAAGTTTCTGAACCAAAAATCCCCCCTGGCGCAATTGGCTAGCGCGTCAGACTGTTAATCTGGAGGCTCTCAGTTCGACCCTGAGGGGGAAGTTAAGTGGAGGGAGAGAGAGGGTCTGGTGATAGTTGAACTGATCCGGGCCTGTTTATTTTTTATTGTCATTATTATTGCATGTCTTGCATTGGATCGTGAATTACGTGTGGGCTACGGCCAGGCGAAACACCAGAGCATGAGTCAGGAATAATACGTTGAACAGCACTCATGTTGAAACAAACAAGGGTCTCCCTCCTGGTATGATCACGCCTCTATCATCAAACGACCCCGCCTCCAACGCCTGGATAACACCTAATATCGGCAATCGGACCAACCGGGCCCAAACCAGAGACGTATGTACACATATGTCCAAGTCATTTCGAGATTTGGCGAAACTGTTCTCGGTTGAACCCTGGTGAGTTGACAGTCAGCGCCAAGCACCAACTTATCAAACGATTCGAGCGTCAAGTTGACTTGGAGAAACTTCTGGCGCAGCCACATGACAGTGCTTGTGCCCTGTCACTGGGTTCGAACCTCCCTCCGCAACTCTCCCTCCGCCCTCATCTACCGCCCGGATTCCTTGTCCGGCAGTCTCTTCGAGCAGTCAGTCCAAACCGCATCGAAGTCGCGGCTCGTCACTTCATTCCCATCTACTATTGTCCCTCTCCCCTGAGCAGCCTTTCCGAGCACAATTATCCCAAAAGGGACCGGAGCCGCTGCGTTCTCGCCCTGAGGAGATCAGTGGTGGGTTTATTGAGGGGCCGACAGCCATGTCATAGCTCAGCCGAGCCCTTGATTAGATACCATTCGACCTAGTGGCGTCCTGTCCCTTGGCTTCTCGATCAGATCAGCATACCCCTCAAGACCTGCCGCCATGATCCGCACAATCTCAAATATGTGCACCCCCTTGAAGGTCTCAGCCCATAAGCGTATCACCGCCGATGCTAGCTGGCGAAGCTTCGTGCTGTCAGCGGCGTTAATGTCAATAGCACGTGTGGGGTGATGGTTGTGATTGTTCCCGCCTCCAGAGAGCGAGGGATCGATAGGTACGGCAAACTCGGTTTCGTCGAGCATACGGCGTAACATCTCGAGAAGGCTCTTCTCTTCATTCGACGGAGGTGGCTCAGCGGGGCCGATTGAAGCCAAGGTAAGCAACCACTTGGAGAGGAGCACGGCGCATTCCAGGTTGCATACTGTGCCGAGGTCAAGTTAGCTTTCGCGTGCTATCATTGAGCGGCACTAATAGATTTGACTTACGTGAATGTTGCATACTCCACTCCAACGACTTTGTTCTCGCCACGTAGTTGACCCCCATTTTGACTAGCATAGACAGAGCATGAATAGCCTGCAGTACGGCACGACAGAGTCGTTGGCTGCGCACAAGAAGCGGCGCATCGCCAAAAGCCCCAGCTATCAGGATGTGGTCACGAGTCTCTAGACTGCGACTCGGGCTAAGATCGGTATACAGCCTGATATAAGCAAGCCGCAGCAGAGCGGTCGAGTTGAACGCGACGGGGCCGCCTGGAAAATCTCCGTTACCAGTCATATGCTGGCCTGTTTCGTTTGTACGTGCTGAGCGATGCTGGTCAAACCCAATGCTCCAAACACGGAGCGCTTGAGAGACGTCTTCGACATCCTCCATCTTTAGGCCTCTGTGTATCTCAAACGGCGAGAGGCTAGCGAACGATGTCTGCTTGAGGAGAAAAATATGCTGGATGAGTGCGTGGATGAGCACGTAGTTCCCCAGTGAGGTGACTAAGGCAGGCGGTCCTTGCGAAGGTCGGTTCAGAAGCCTCGAGAAGGCATCTTGGAACGGTATGTCAATGGCTGCATAGGCTTGACGTGCTTCTTGCCATTGCCATGCATCCGTTGCTCTCCAGAGGCGGGATGGGCTCGGCAAGAAGAGGCGGACTTCAGAAGTCAACAGTAATGGCGGCGTGTTGTACGCAATACTGCAAAGGTTGAAGAAACAGTAGGCGATAAGCTTGGTGCGTGTCGCCGCCTCGACACGAATCCAGGATTCCCAGTCGGTAGACTGCTGATAACTCGGCTCTGCGATAAGGCCCTCCTCCCTGACAAGCAGAGCTAGCTGACTCTGGAGGGACATGGCCTCATGAAGGATCGCCTTTGCGCCCCATAGTCCGACGGCGAAGAGGAGCAGCAAGGCTTGGATCGTCTCGAGCCGGGATTGTGGTGAGTTTGACGAGCTATCAACATCATCAATTGATCAGTTCCAAAAGAAGCCGGTAGTAAAACTCACAATGGCTCTCGATGGGTGTCCTGCGTGTTTGGCCGGTCTTGGTGAACAGAAGGAAACGAGTGCCGGAAACCTGAGCTGGGAGATGGTCGTGTTGAATGTGGGCTGTAAGCGGCTGGGGTAGGCAGGAGATTATGGACTTCATGACTGTTCCTGCGTCGGATCTGTTCCAATGCGACAACCTTGGCAGCGTACCATAACGCGTGGCCCCTATTCGTCTCAAAACGGTACTGTGCGCCGACAGCCAGAATGGCCAGAAGTAGTTCAGGTGAAAGGTCTGTCGGTAGAAGTGTTGGGAGGTGGAGGAAGGGAAGGTGGTCATGAAAACCGCTAATGTATCCCTCCAAAAACCTATTCAGCGTGTGACGTGATGGGAAGACAAAATCGGCAGCGAGAACAGATGAAAATTCATCCAGCCGGTTCTTGATGGTCGTGTGGTCAATGGCTGATATTCTCCAGGTTGGCGCCTTTACCCCTTCCTCATGCATCCTAGCATTTGCTTCCGAAGGGTCTCGAAGATCTGGCTGGAGCGACGGAAATCTCGAAGGGAAGGTCGAAGATGGCTTTGACGGCCCGCCACGTCCCGCATAGTCTCCTGGCCGAGGCCACATGCCAAACGGTTGTTCGGCATCGAGGGATGGTGGTAAAAAATGAGACGAAGACGCGAAGTCGTCGAGGAAGAGGTTGTAATCGTCATAAGCTACAGGCTGTGTTTGCTGCACGTAATCGCCTGGCAGGACCCCAGGGTCCTGCTCGCGGCCACGATCACCGAACTGGATGCCATCCGCGTATGGCTTCACAGATGCCATATCAGGGGGCGCCTGCTGGACTCCGTGCATGATTGCGGGCTGCATGCTAGCCACCTCGCCCCCGGAAGCAAGGTGGCTCGCTGCGTCTGAGAGCAGGTCGAGGTTACAAGCCGGCGCTCTCGCCGCAAGCCGCGAGTCTGGTGGTAGCGAGGCGACGGCCGACGGTTGCATCGGCTCCGGGCGGTAGAGAGCATGAGCCTGCGAGTTTTGTTGTTGCTGCAATCTGAGCATGTCGCTCTCGGGGTGGCCCTCTGCAGGGCTGGGGGGAACTGCGCCGCCACCCGACGACGGTTTGCGTGGTCTAGCCCCATCTTTGTTGCTGCCTTCATTTAGGTGGACGAGCTTCTCGTGTCGGACAAGGAGATCACTGATGTCCATATAAGCATGCTTCTTTGACACAAGGCGAGAGATGTTTGGATAGTTGACGCGAGAGGTTTGCAAGGTTCAGTCCGGTCAAGGGAGTGTTGGTGGGATTAGGAAGCTGAGGGAACCGGGGCCACAGAGAGGAGAGAGCGTGGGGGGAGGGGAAGACGGGTTGAGCTGAGTGGTGCAAAAGGGCGCTCGCAGTTCGCAAGGGCCTTGGGGTAAAAGATTCGAAACCAGTACTCACCGACGCCCAAACGTCTTTCCACATCGAGCCCAGCCGCACGAGAAGGGCTTTTCCTTAGTATGTGTTCTCTCATGCCTCTGTACGTGCTCCACACGCCTAATATCAAAGGGCAATGTAAGCTAATATGCAGGGGACGAGGTAGATGGAGCTGCTGGGTGCTGACCTGAACCGCTTGCTGCAGTATTTGCACGGCAGAGTCTTGGGTTTCTGTTGCCGGGTCTCACCGTTCTCGTCGGCAGTGCCGGACGGGGGCGGCGCTTCGATTGACTGTAGAGGGAGCATGGCGTGACGAACTTTTGGCTGGCGGGATTTGGGGTATTGCAATTGCTATGTGAGGGCAAGAGGGCCACTTGTTGGCGGAGGAAGTGGGGGAAGGGGAAAGGGGAAAGGGGGGAAGAAAGCAAAGCCAACTCGGATACCGAAGGGCTCTTAGAGGAACTTTTGTGGGGGGCTGTTTTTGCGAGAAAGAGGGGTGAATTAAGAAGCACAACAAATCATGCTCCTCCTGTTATATTCAGCCCTGGGTTTTGATCTCGATTTTCCTGCGCCTGGCTGCCGATGCCTCTCATCTGATCGCGGCGCCCGTCAAATCCCACCAACACTCAATCAACGGCTTGCTTTCTTGGCCCAGGGTCCGGTATTTCTATGCCGCCCCCGATGCCTTCGCCAAAACCTGCCGTTCGCCAGCCAGGATGTGAGGGTTCGTGGACGGCGAATCTCAAAGCCCCCAAGACGGTGTGATGTGTTTGCGTCGGGCGTTCCTGGACGAGCACCAGCCAACTTGGAGGTGATGCCGTATAAGAGCGAGGAGAGAAAAGTATGACCGAGAATGACACAAGCACGACACGACTTGTGCGCTGTCGTCGGAGAGTTGTGTGGGGGCGGCCCAGGCCTGAGGACGTCCAGTGGGAGACAAAGAGGGGAGTGGAGGGGGAGGGGGAGATGTTGTCCCGGATCGCGGGGAGTTGAAGCAAAGCTTCCCGTTGGCTCTTGGCGTTTCAACACGATGATGGCTTCTCTGCAATTGGGTAAATGCGGCCGTTTTCGCGCCGCCTCCAGTAACAGATCGAGGGCGTCGGGGACGGGGAGAAAGAGGAGAAAAGAGGAACAAAGATGGAAGAGGAACCAGGACGTAGAGAGCGTCAAGCGGAGAAACGCTGCAACGGCGCGATGGACAGGCAAGGTAGGCAAAGGCGGGTAGCGCTGCACCAGGGACAACCAAGCGAGAGAACCAGAGGCGCAAAAGCGGAGGCGGGGAAAGAGGGACTGAGGGATTCGGTAATCGGGAGGATGGGGTGAGAAAGAGGAGAAAGAGGAGAAGGGGACACAGCTTGGCCGTTGACCGCAACGAGCTCCGCGACGTTTTTTTTCTTTCTTTCTATCTTCCCGTCACACCAACACTCGCAACATGGCCCGCCAGCGCTCAGTGCGCAGGGAACGTCGTAATTGAGCGTCTGAGGGACCGCGTCGTTGTGAGTCTGTGCGGAATGGAGCTGGTGACAAGCTCCCTTTGCATCGTTTTGCAATGGCGTGGACCGTTCCAAGGCACGAGCCGGCGCGGGATGCCGAAATTGAGTCTGCGGTGAAGCAGCGCGGGGCGGGCGATTGACGTCTGAAAGCTGCAGGACCGCGTCGCTGTGAGCGAGTATGGAATGTGGCTTTGGTCACTGCAAAATGGAGGGGTTGCAGGGAGAAACCTCACTATGACGGCAGCATCGTTTGTCTGTCCCAATCGTGTTCGCCAGGTCTTCAATCAGCCAAACCTATTGTCCAAGCTCCTTCCCTTCTTGGGCGGGCTGCCATCCCCACGGGCAGCTCATTCCTTCGTCTCCGCGTTGGAGAAGAAGCCTGGGGTGCTGCAAAAGCAAACGCGCTGCGACCCCACACAGTCACCGCAGCCAGCAATTTCCCTCGCGCAGTTTGGGTCGGAACCCACAACGGAACCAAACAGCTACGACCCATGAATTCCGTCTCGTCCACCTCCGTTTGCATCAGCAAACTGCCGAGGAAAAGCCCCAGAATCATGCAATCGCAGCAACAAGTGACCAGCAACAGGCAAGAGTGTTTCCGCCTGAGCTTGGCTCTCAGACCTCGGACGCCTAGCTCTGACGTCTCGCCGCTTTCGACCAAGAGCCCGACATCAATCGCTTCCACCAAGGCGAGACAAAAATGCGGGCTCGTGACGCATCCACCAGGCGGCGCCGGGTGGGTTACTAATGTATTTTAATCGCACCCACGGCTTTCCCGCCACCTCGAGCGGCGGCTGCAGCAGCTCCCTGCACGATTGGATTCCCGAGACCAGCGTTCGCGCATTGCCGTTCGACATAGAACACACACCTTACCCAGCTTCCATCGAGTCCACTTCCTTCCCATCATCAGGGAAGATGCTCTCGGCCCAGACAGAACATGGACACGCAAGGGGCGGGGAGCACATGAGAGACACATGAGCCGCCAAGCTTTGCAGGTTACACGGCACTAAGAGGCGGGGGCGCCACACCGCGAAGAGTCGAAGATTACGGCGCCGAGCAGTCCTCTCCGAAGATGCGGACCTTTATGTTTGCGCCAGGCCTCTCATTGTGTTGCCTTTTACCCGTCGATCCCCACGGTGCACAAAGCGGAAGCCTGCTTCGAGATGTCAGATGCCTCATCCCCGCGTTCTGTATCGAGAAGCCGGCTCAAGAAGATTGAACCGTTCTTGCAATCGAAGCCAGACGAGGGACGCGAAATTTCCCGACTGCGGCTGTGGAGGTGAATGTGTGGAGATGCAGTCTGCATGTTGGAGAACTGGGGAACTCCCCCTCCTTTCTGGGGGATGCGGGAGGGGTTGGATGCTGCGGAGGTGGGTTTGGACAAGCTCCTGCCAGTGCGGAGAACGGGAAGATGGATGGTCTGGGGAATGGCACCTCCCCTGCGACCCGCCCACACCATCCCAGCAACCCCTCGTTGCGGTACGGAAGGTCCGCTACCGTTTCTCCCACCTCTACCATCGCGCACTTATTGCATTTCTCCCGCCACGAGTCTGGACTCGAGATGGATCTGGGTATCCTCTTTATACGACGGGAGATCCAGGGGTAACTAAGGTCTAGCACGCTGGGTCTACCGCTGCGAGCTGTGACGCCCAAAGCGTTGTGTCTTACCCCGTTCATCATCATACATTGCAGTCGAGACGCAGTTCATGGACTTGTCAGCCCAGCAACACTGCGCAACACCACGCCCCGATACATCAAGGCTCGGCGATCTCTTAACAGCATGTCCCCGCGCTGCAGAAAGGGCGGTGACAGCGCCAAGACCTCAGGTTGACGACGTGGAGTTGGTTGGTCCGATGTCAACATATCGCGCCCGTCGAGCATCATTGAGCCTACTGCCGCACAATATGGCCGCCTCCTCGCTCGAGAATAGGCAAAATTCACGAGACCTGGAGTGCAGCTCCTCAGTGTTGGGCCTTCGACACGCTTCTATTTCAGAACTCGCGATGGCTTCCTCTCTGCATATTGACAGTTACTTAACCGTGCTCCAGAAAGCACTCAGACAGAGATGCCTGTCGCACCTGCCTTTGTCACGCTCTGGTGATGGACATTGTAATATGGCCAACGCGAAGCCAGAGTGAATCCGAACTCGGGAGCAACGAAGTCCTGGCGGCAACGAAACAGGCTTGATCAGGCGCTCCAACCCGGTCCTGCAGGGAATTAAGAACTACCGGAGCCCGACCCCAACCACAACAAGGCTCTAACATGGCAGCGAAGCCATTTGCTCACGAATGGATAAATACTTAACACTACATTAAGCCGTGCCCCTAACATCTCGGGATGGTTCACCAAGTGGGGGACAGAGTCCTGTGTCCCTGTTCAGGCTGTCCAGACTGAGTCCAAAGGAGGTCAAGCCGAGGGTTGATCTGATGTCGCGTGTCGTCATTCTGCCAGCATGGGCCAAAGAGGTGAGGTTGAAGCTGCTATGAGATGAGCGGATAGCTATATCCTGTTGTTTTTGATGTGTGGCTGTCGACATGGCCGGCCAAGCGGCTGTGGCTAACTGAGTCTGAGGCTCGCTGCAGGCGACAGTGTGACTGGCTAACGGACAGACCCGAGTGGAACAAGGCAATAAAAGGAGCAAACCAGAAATCGAACCCACGACCCACATTTGTAGAGGTGGTGGAATGGATGACCTGTGAATCTGAATGCAGCAGACCGGGGTTGCCCTCTGAGACATGGTAAACATGGTCAGGCGCCTTGGACATGTTCCGCAAGGCACTCGGAGAAGCAGGCCGTGGTCACGCAATCACACCGATCGGCATCCGACGACGGCGACAGCTCACCGACACCAGGCACCACGCGGCACTGCATCTCGGGACCGGCCTGATGATAGATGATCAATCCGACCCCGGGGAAATTTGGCTACACACTCTAACGTATATTTTTGTAAGACGTGCACATCACCTTCCTCTTCGAGTTCGGGTTGCCGAATGAGAAGGATGTCGAGTTCTAAGCCGGCGACAAGTAAAGAAGACGTTACCTTTCGACATATCGCCGGCGTCGCATGTTGGTGGTTTAGCGCTGTCCGGGGTCTTTGTTGTATTGCTCCGTTCGTGGGTTGAGTTGCTCCGGCTGGTGGACGAATCACATGGCGGCTTCCGGCTTCGAGACGCGGGTGACCCCCTTCATCAAAAGAAGGCCCGCCGTCTTTCAGCTCAATGGCCTTGGTGACGAAATGCTAGAGCGGGGCCGGAGGGTTGCATGTTAGTAATGGCAGGCGCGTCTGTGTGGCAAGCATGTCACAAGATGCAACGCAGACCCTTCTCTCTCATCTTATCACCTCACACCTTTCACATGGCCTGCCAAGCCTGGCCAGCTCCTGCTCAAGTGAACACGCAAATGTTGCAAAACATGACTGGCGTGGTAGCAATGGACCGGTGGATGGCGGCGGGTGATTCATGGAAATGCCGAGCAAATGGCAATCACTTCCCGTCTCCCTTGTTTCGATACTCGGTGCCGGGCTTGCCAGCATACCAGGCGTGTATCTGGATCCTGGGAAGTTGATCCCTGTTTTCAGTGATTTGGTGGTCAATCGGCCCTTTGGTCGTGTGGATTGCCCACACGTTGTTGGCTTGTTACATATTGGAGGTGCTCAGGAGATGCGTCTACATGACTTCTCGACAGGGCTTGGGCAAGTGTTGGACCGAGTATTGTGTGCAACCGCGTCGTTGATTTTTGTTTCTTTTCTTCTCTCCTGCATCCCGGCCCGAGACACGTGCCTGAATATCCCGGGACTGGGGAACCTGCTTTTTTGGGTTTGTTTCTTCTATATATTACCCGTCCCGCCGTGGTGGGAGCGTGTTGATGTTGAGAGGCTAGCCTTGTTTCTCCTTCCCTCCTGCACCCTCTCAGGAAGGAGCCGACTCCCAAAACACACTCTCTCGCTGTATCCAGTGTTGCGGCTGTTAAATAGGCGGCTGCCGTGGCATACAATGCGTTTCACGGCGTTGATGTTGGCCGCTGCTGGCCTGGCTTCGACAGTCAATGCATATTGGCTCGGGGATATAGCTCGTTAGAAACAAACCAGGCTTCCTGAAGATCCCCAACTAACGTTGATACAGACCGAGGATTCGCGCCATTTGCTGGACCCAACTATCCGGTCTTTCGAAATGTGCGGGACTATGGAGCTCGAGGTCGGTGGTTCAATCTTTGCATTACTCAAATCTTGCAAAGGCTCGTTTTGACGGCAAACTCTGACACGGGTGGCAGGCGATGGTGTCACTGATGACACTGCTGCTATCAATGCGGCTATCAATGCAGGCAATCCTTGCAACCGGGGTTGTGTAAGCTTTTGCCCAATACAATGGACGGCGAGATGAAGCAGCTGATATATGAGATGTGGTAGGCATCAACTACAATGACTCCGGGACTTGTTTACTTCCCCGCAGGCACGTATCTCATCTCCGGCTCGATCCGCCCTGCCTATTTCACTCAGCTCATTGGCGACGCGGCCAACCCGCCGACACTTAAGGCGACTGTCGACTTTCAAGGCTTTGGTCTCATCGACGGCAACCCGTACTATACTGAGACGCTCAATTGGAAATCAGTCAACGTCTTCTTCCGTCAGGTCCGCAACTTCATCATCGATACAACTGCCATCGACCCAGCCCGGGCCGCGACTGGCATGCATTGGCCTACCTCGCAGGCAACCAGCCTCCAGAACATTGTCTTCAATATGCCCACGGCGACCAATGTGGTTCATGTCGGTCTTTTTATCGAGGAAGGGAGCGGCGGCTTCATGACGGATTTGGCCTTCAATGGTGGTGCCACAGGAGCTAGTATGGGCAACCAGCAATACACGATGAGGAACCTGAGATTTAATAATTGCAAGACAGGTAGGTGCTGTGTCTTATCAGTGTGTGCGCGTGTGGATTTTGTTGACCTTTAGCGTTTAGCGATTATCCAAATCTGGGATTGGGGCTGGACTTACGTTGGCCTCTCGATCAACAACTGCCAAGTCGGTATCGACATGACGGGAGGCGGTTCCAGCAATATCGCGACGGGATCAGTGACACTCATTGACAGTGCCTTTACTAATGTCGGAGTGGGAATCAAGACGGCATGGACGGGAAATTCATCGCCCGAGACAGCAGGAAGCTTGGTGCTCGAGAATATCCAGCTGAACAATGTGCCGGTTGCTGTTCAGGGGCCCAGCGGGACTTTGCTAGGGGGAGGCACGACTACCATCGCAGCCTGGGGAAATGGACACAGCTACATGCCCAACGGGCCGCGCGAGTTCAGTGGTCCGATCCCCGCTAATCCCCGTCCGGCATCACTCCTTGTCAACGGACGGTATTACACAAGATCCAAACCCCAGTACGAATCACTCCCTGTATCTTCCTTTGTCTCGGCCCGCTCGTTTGGCGCCAGGGGCGACGCAGCCACGGACGACACAGCAGCACTCCAAGCAGCCATCGACAACGCCGTGGCTACCAACCGCATCCTCTTCCTCGACTATGGCTTGTACCGCGTCACCAACACCATCCGAATCCCACCCGGAGCACGCATCACAGGAGAATCCTTCCCCGTTATCCTCTCGGCAGGGCCCTACTTTAACGACATGAACAACCCCAAACCCGTGGTGCAAGTGGGCGCCACATCAGGCCAGGTCGGCGCTGTTGAGCTAACCGACTTTATCGTGTCGACGCAGAACGCCCAGGCGGGTGCCATCTGCATCGAGTGGAATTTGGCGAGCAACGGGGTCCCCAGCGGAATGTGGGATGTTCATGTGCGGATTGGAGGCTTCACGGGGACACAACAGCAAGTTGCGCAATGTGTGAAGACGCCAGGGGACGCTACGGTGAGGCCGGGGTGTATTGTGGCATTTATGGCGATGCATGTTACAAGGGGGGCGACGGGTTTATATATGGAGAATGTTTGGCTTTGGTGTGTTTTCTTTTTTTTCTTTGATCCCCTTCCCTTCCCGCTTGTTGCCTCTCTCCTTCAAGCTTCTCTTTTCTTTTCCTAGGACTAACAACACTAGGACGGCTGACCACGACATTGACGACCAACCGAACACCCAAATAACACTCTACTCTGGCCGGGGCCTGTGTAAGTGACACCGCCCGCTCTATCCTACCAAACATACCCAGCAACCTAACTGACAGCCCCAAAGATATTGAATCTGCCACCGGCACCTTCTGGCTCTACGGCACCGGCTCCGAACACCACGTCCTCTACCAATACCAACTCGCCAACACCCAGAATATCTTCATGGGCCAGATCCAAACCGAAACTCCCTATTTCATGCCCACGCCCAACGCCCTCGTCCCCTTCCCTCCCCTCTCATCCCTCAACGATCCAGACTTCCGCGCGTCGTGCGCCAGCGTCCCAGGAAATTGTCCCGCAAGCTGGGGTCTACGGATTCTTAACTCGCAGAACATTTTCGTCTACGGTGCGGGCATCTATTCATTCTTTAGCAACTATAGTACGCAGTGCTCGACCTTTGCGGCGGGCCAGACGTGCCAGGCGAGAATAGTGTCGATTGAAGGGTCTGCCGAGAATGTGGCCATTTATAATCTGAACACAATTGGGTCGGTTAGTATGCTGGATAGAGATGGAAGGTCGGTAGCGTGGTATGGGGATAATGTCAATGTTTTCCCGTCGAATGTGGCGGTTTGGAAGAGTTAGCTGAACTTTCTAGGAGGCTATGTAGGTATTCATAGAGGGATGAATATGGCACAGTATCATATGGCTTGACTTGACTTGACTTGGCTTGACTGGTTTGATGTTACTCTTATTTTTTTGCTGGGTAGCTGGTTGATTTGGGGTTGGCCTGGAAATGTGAATTGGGATTAGGGAGGTAGGTATGGTATGGTCAGATATCACCTTTAAGCAGCAGCTCTCTGATGAGGGAGGGGTTTTATCAGGAAAGCGATGCGAAATAAAGGATTTTCAAACAGTGCTTCCAGGGCATAGATGCCATTGTGATGAAAAGTCGGATCGAATTACTTAGGTACCTACATCTATCCTGCCTGGCCTGGATACGTATGGCGAAGTTTTGTATAGTAGTATGAAGGGGCGATTAGAGATCATATTATTCTTTTGATTATTTGAAGCATGTAATGATAGTCCTGCTTGGAACTCAAGTGTAGAGTGTAGAGTATCTAGGGATAGATAATGAAGTTCAGTCCAGTTGGTTACCCACAAGATATAAAAAGGGATTACAAAACCCAAGTAGGTAAGGTACCTAGGTAGATACCCATCCAACTCCAATCACTCCCCCCCGAAAACCATCACCCCCCCCCTATCCCTTCAGTATCATCATCACTCCTCTTCCCCCTCTCAATCATCATCATCATCATCGTCCCCATCCGGCATAACCACTCCATTTAAATGCGTCACAAACCCCACCAACCCCCTCACCACCTCGGCAATCTCCTCCTGTCCGCCCTCTCTCAAAAAGACGCCATCGTCCAACTTTTTCCAAACGGTAAAATTCCGCAGCCGTAACAGGGCTATATCCCGATGATCAGCAGCAAAGCCCTGCGGACGGGTCTTGAGTGCATTTTCGGCATTGCGGGCAGCGAAGGCGGCGAGCACTTTGGATTCGTACTCTTTTCGTATTTCCTCTTCGGTTAGTTCTTGTGTTTTGGATGTGTTGGATTTGGATTTGGATTTGGACTTGAAGGGTTTGGACTTTGACGCGGGAGGGTTGTTGGCTAGTAGGTCGGGGAAAAAGGTGGAAACAAATAACGGGTCGGTAAGGGCGCGGCGCCATCGTCGGGGGCGCTCGTCGATGCTGGCACGTAGTTTGGTGAGGGCGGGGCCGCTAGGGTGCCAGAGGCCGCCGCCAATGAAGCTCCCCCCAGGTTCGGCGTGGAGGTAGTAGCAGGCGTAGGGACCTTTACGGCCAGTGCGGGACCAGGCGGCGCCATAGTGTGCCTATATGAGGGTTAGCGGTTTTCCATTTTCCCTCCGCGTCTGCCAAAAGTGAAGGAGGCGATCGATACCTTGTAAGGAGTTGGGTCGTTGCTGAAGCGAATGTCCCGGTAGATGCGAAAGTTGATGTCCTTGAAGGGCAATTCCGGGATGGTGTCGTCAAGTTCCATGACTTTTTCAGTCATGGCGTTGACGTACGACTCCCAATCCTTGAGGGAGCGGCGGTATTCAGCATCGTGAACTGCGCGCGCACGTCAGTTCGGTTCGGTTGACCGATGAGGGGGACATACATTTTAACCAGGCCCGTTTGTTATTAGCCTTGAGATCAGCGAGAAAGTCTAGAGTATTCTGATGTAATTGGTCGTCGACATAATCTACACCGCCGGTGTCGCGAAGTTTGGGTATGGGGATGAAGGTGACCTTGGGTGGCGCATCCTCGTCGACTTCACTTTCGCTCTCTTTGACGTCATCATCCTCGGCCGGCTCATCCTGATAATTATCCTCGTCCCCATCCTCGGACACAACCTTTTGTTTAGCTTGCTTCGCTTTCCTCCCTCCTACTGACTGACGTTTCACCTTCTTGGGGGGCGCCTCAACTTCAGACTCGGAATCGGCCTCAAAGTAACGACTCTTTTTCTTTGTCGAAGATGACCGCTGTGACCGTCGGCGAGATGAAATTGGGGTTTCAACCTCGGGAGTTTCTGCCTTGTTCGCTACGGCAACGGCTTTGCGTTTGCGACCAGCCATTTTGCTTGAGGTGGTGATTGCGATGCAATGCGATGCGATGCAATGCGCGTCAGGGGGACAGTGAGACGGACGCGATGTTAGGCAAGCGATGGCGCGAAACCACGTGGGTAATCAAGACTGGGGGTGGGTGGGGATGATGTCATCAGCGAGGCCTCGGTGAGGAGATGTCTTCAAGTCGCTGCAAACAGAAAAAAAAAAGACAAAAAGAGCTGCTGCTATTGCGGGTTGTAAGTTTTATCTGATTAAGTTCTTGCCACCGACGTGTGTCGGATTTGATACCGGAAATACGAGGGGAAGCTGACCAAGACCGAGCGAGATTTCGACGAGACATTCCTCCTTATCCTCCATGAGTTTTTTTTGCGCAGGAGAGTCCCGGGTTCGTAGGCCGATGAAAGGTATCAAGTACATATTTCGGGGCGGTTCCGCTGAGAACAACACTATATATAACCACCTACCCGTACGCAGTACTGGTCTGCTAAGTTTTTCAGATTCTGTCCACCTATTCGGATATTGACCTCTAGTCAGATATTTATTTCAAAGGCACCTGATGTATTATACTGAAAATTCAGAACCTTCACTCCCTGGTCTAGTCAAGTTCAAAATATTTTCTTTCCACCCACCGTCCAACTGTGCAAGTCCACCCCCCCCCCTTTCTGCGTAACACGACCGCAGCTCCAAGCGGGGTAGCTGACCATCCCACACAACATTTCCCATCAACAACCTCCCCCTCCCCGCCGCAAACATCTACTCACAACCAACCCAACCTACAGCTTATCCCAAAAATGGCCTCCTCGTCAGAATCCCTCTCCTCCCTCGGCTACCACATCATCCCCTCCTTCCTCTCCCCTTCCCAACTGACCACCCTCCGCGCCGCTGCATCCCACCTCACCGCCCTCGCCCGCCGCGGGAAATGGCCCTCCGTCCGCACCCTCTCTAAGCAATTCCCACCGTGGCCTATTCCCTCCGAGGAGTCACCTCTGCCGATCTGGGGGGTGCAACACCTTTTGCATCCGGATTTACCTCTTCCTGAAGAGGAAAGGCGGGCCTTTGTGAGCTTGTATTTTGAAGGGCGGTTGTTGGATATTTGTTGTGCTTTGCTTGGTGAGTCGATTGACGGCCAAGGTAGTAGAGGTGGTTGTATTGATAATGATGATGATGCCGTGCGTGGGGAATGGGAAGGGAAAGGGCCTAGAGATGGATATGATGGTGAGAGGGGCGAGCAAGAGGGTAGCAAGAACATAAAAAAAGCCAGAAAGGAGGACCTAGTAATGGAACTATTCAACATGCTCGTCACCCCCGGAGGGGGGGAAGTCGACGACACCGTTAACCCCACCGACCCCGTCGACAACACCACCACCAATACTAACGGCCCCAAGACTGGCGCTGCCAAAGACACCACGCTCTTCGCTCTAACCTGGCACCGTGACTCCATCCCCTGGTCCACGTCTCCCTCCCAAGAAGCCCACTTACTATCCTTGCCCGCCTTCCACACGCAATACAACCTCGCTCTCTACGACGATTCATCCTTAGAACTCGTCCCTTCAAGCCACAAGCGAATCCGCACCCCCTCGGAGCTCACAACCCCGCTAGACCAACCCATGCCGGGAGCAACCATCGTAGCACTTCGAGCGGGAGACATGGTATTTTACGACAGCAATATCATCCACCGGGGCGTGTACGACGGTACCAAAAAGCGAATGACCCTACATGGAAGTGTGGGACATGTTCGTGGGAGTGAGGCCCGGGCGAAAAATGTGCTGCAGCATGGGGTGGGGACCTACGTGGAGAGGTGTGATTTTTCATGCTTGGAAGAAAAGGAGAGGGGGGTAGCCGAGAGGATGAGGCGGCATCTGGTAGAAATGGGGAGGGGGAGAGGCCATGTGGGTTACTCGCTGGAGGGATAGATAAATAACAACATGTCTTGTCATTTTCGCAAGAAACCACAAACATTCGAACACGAGATGGCATGTCAGCAACAACACCACACACACACACACACACACACACACACACACACCAGCATTCATATATACATGACAGTATAAAGCATACCAACATCACAGGTAGATATTACTAAACTGAATCCAGCCACCATAGCCTACACAAATATCGATCCCAAGGAAATTGGACTGACCATAGGCCCAGTAAAGATGAATAAACTCGAGTAGGTAGATGAGATAGAGTCTCAGTCACATCAATAGCACGACACCCTACCTGGATATGTAGCCCGTTTCAATCCCCGTGCAAAGTCCCCAAAGAAAACGTTTCAACGCGCAACAACCCCATAGTAATCACTCGGAGCACTCGGCTCCCCGCCGCTAGGCTGTCCCGACCCCGGCGGCACATAAGCCTTGTACTGCTGGGGCGATCTCCCATCGCTCGTTCTGCTCGGCAACGTTTGTCGAGCGTCGTACGCTGACCCGCTGGGTTGGAGTGGCGGCGGTGATAGTGGTCCCCCTGGCCTCATCGCCTGTGATCCGAGAGGCGGGATGGGAGCCTGTCCAAGAGGGGCGGGTGGCGCGTCATTGTAACCGTCATACCCACCATACGAAGGCTGCGAGGGCTGTGGTGGAGAGGGGTTATGATAAGATTGATAGGGGGTGTATGGGGCGATCCTGGAAGTAGAGCCAGGTTCAACCGGAGCACTTGGTACCGAGGGCGCTGGGGCGGATGGGGGTGGAATAGTTGGGATGCTAGGGGTCCGGCCGGCATTGGGACTCGCCGCCGTATAAGGGTCTTCAGGAGTAGAGTACGAGCTATATGGCCCCGAAGGGTTGTGGGGCGCAATCGGAGAGTCATAGACAGAGGTGGACAACTCCTGGGGACCGCTGCCGTAGGTGCTCTGCGGACGTGCCCCGGCAGGTGGAGCTTGATAAGGAGCATACTGTGTCGCAGGCCGTGTTGACTCGGTATCCGTCTGGAGCGGAGCTGGCTGTTTCCCGCCAGAGGGCAACCGCTGCTCCGGGGGTCGTTGGCCGTATGGCTGCTGTGGTGGGGGTGCTTGTTGCGGAGCCTGAGCTGGTGGCTGGTTCTGCTGAGAAGGCACCTCGGCACCTGCAACATAAAATGGAGCGGGGGTAGCGGCGGCACCAGGTCTTTGAAAGTTAGGAGACGGTGAGGATGGAGGATATTGTGACGATTCTATAATTTATGTACATCAGTTAAGAGTGGCTCAACCTCCTAACTCGCCAAACTCGGCCTGCGTACCTTGTGCAGGGGCTGGAGTATAAAACCGCTGTGGGTCTTGTTGCGGAGGAGGAGCCCCATATCCTCCTGGTCCAGGGGGTGCGTAGCCCTGTGGGATCTGTGGCCTCATGGCGTACTGATGGTACGACGGCCCGGGCGGGTGCGACATTGAGGACTCCAACAAAGCCTCATAGTCTCTCCTCGCCTTGATAAATTTCTCGTTCAACTGCGTAAAGTCATCTGCAACCTGTCAGTTAAGCGCTTACCCACTCACAGGAGCGAGCACATACCCTTCTTCTGCGAATACTTCTCAATCAGCTTGATGAGCTTCGGCCGGATAGCCAGAGTCTGGTGGTAAAGCTTCGAGATCTCTTCATTATCCTCTTCCCTCGGACCCGTGTTGCTCGCGCTCAGCAGCGTCAGCAGCTTCTCAACGTTCTTGATTTCGGCGAAGACCTCAGCCTCCATCTGGGCTTCACGTTGGAGCTCGTCGGGTGTCGGGTCGGTAAGTTTCTCGACGTAATTAAGCGGGAAGATGCCCGTTTTGCCTTTGAGTGAGCCGCGCCACCAGTCCTTGTACACGCTCTCCAGAACAGCGATGACATCCCCCTTCTTGAACTCCAACTCGCCCGGTTCCGAGGGGAGAAAGTCGAACAGGGCTCTGACGCGAGACACAGTTGCAGCCGTGGTGCCCGTCGACGCCGGTTGCATCGGTGCTGCCTGGCCAAGTTCCACAGGCCCCGTACCACCCTGTCGGCCACTGCCCGATGGGCCCGCCGCGACGCTTGAGACGGGCTTCTTCTTCCGTTCTTCCTCTTGAAGGCTCAGCTTGAGAGCCATCTGTAGCTCCTCCTCCTCTTTTTGCCTGTCCAAATCTGTAAGGTTGTTCTTCTGCGGGGCGCTCGGGGGCTGTAGGCTAGGGTTCGTTTGCTTGAGGCGGAAGTAAGCGTCGTACATGACGCCCAGGTCGGGATCTGACTTGAACATGTCCGACCACTCCTTCATGCGTTCAAGAATCTTGGCCTTGACTTGGTTGTGCGTGTTGCGATCATTTGCCAGCTTGAGAAGGGCATCGGTAAATGCGCGGCTCGACAGTTCTCGGTGCATGGCCTTGCCGCAATTTTGAGAGAGGGCGTTGGCAACCTATTGACAAACAAAAAGCATGAGCACACCGACCCAACCTAGCAGTCGATAAATCCTTCCGGAAAAGCTGGCCAACTTACCTCGAGTGTATACAGCTGGACATTGGCATTCCGATGAGCCAGCCGTTTGATCATGCTCTGAACCGCCTCTTTGGAGCCGTTGGCATCTCTCTCCACACGGTCGCATACTTCCATAATCTTCCCCCAGTCCTCCGACGTGAGGTTCTCATCCGTGGCTTTGTCTGCAGCACACAATCTTGTTAGCGAGGCCGCGCGCAACCTGGTCCATGACCTTCTGATCAGAACATACTGATGGCCTCATCGTAGGGCCCCACCGCCGCTGCTCGAAACATGGCGAGAGCTGTTTGTGTGTTCCTCACGCTATAGTTTCGTTATGTCGTTGATAAATTCGTCGACGAGCAAGATGTTGTTGTAGTCACCCTTTCGTTTCGGGCCGTGGCGATGGGAGGTAAATGGACCGTCCAATCCGCTTTCCCCTCGGCTGCGTCGATTCCAATGAGCGCCTCTGAGCGAGCGAGCGCTAGAAAGAAGATGGTTGTTACGCACGATACGTCTATGTTAGGGTTGTTGTAGGGAGGGGGGAAAGGTAAAATCAAGGTTCGTGGCTCGGGTATGTCGTTTGCGACCGAGACAAAATCGTAACAGCGGGCTGGTGGATGACGATCGAAGGTTCAGGCAGTTGGTTGTGAGTGATGAGGTGAGTGGGCACAAGTGGGACAGTTAGCTCTGGAACCAGGCAGCCTATGACTGCTGGCCCCGCATCGTCAACCCTGAGGCTCGGCCCAGCTCTTACGCTCCGAGTCCGCCTCCATTGCGTATGCAGCTTGCGCAGCCACAAGACAAGACTATCCAGCCTACGAGTCTGGCAACGACGACAATTGGCAAATATTTTCGCCCAGGCGAAGCATTTCCGTACTTAGCCACTTTTTTGTTCTCTTTCTTTTCTTCTTATTCTTTCGTTTCCAGCGCTCTAGCCATTGAAACACATCATCTGATGTCACTCGGCAAAGCAAACCCCGCGAGCGATTAGCAGGCAAAAAACTTGGGAAAGCTGTGGCCAAGCATCCGCCAAGGCACAAAGACACCAGGTTAGACACTTCATAGACGCTCGAATTGAACCTAGATAGGTACTCATACTTCGTAACCCTGATCCGAACCATTGCCACCATGTTCATCTTTATCGCATCTGCGCCCCCTCGGAGGGCAAAACAGCCAGCCAAACTTATGTTCGCGAGGACTCCAGAGAAGCCATCCAGGAGACGAGTGTCTGAAAAAGTTCCGAGCATTGATCGTTGCGCAACATGGAATTTGGCGGGAGGAGGCAACTTTAATAGGCTGGCGTCATTAGACTTCAGGCCCTAAAATATTGTGAGATGGGAATTTGTTCCGTATTTGAATGGCTGGAGAGCTGTCTACGGAGACGTCCCGTGAAGCCCCGAGTTTACGTTCGGGTGCTTCATGACTGGGAAAAAGCCCTTTCAATTCTTCCTCGGGCGGTCTCTGAGGGCTTGTAAAGTACCGTGCGAACACATCATTCAGGGGTCTCACCGCAGATTCCATGATGAATGTAAATCCGTTTTAGCACAGCTATGATATGATCAATCTATTCCCGGTCCCATCCTGTGCCGTGCAAGATTCTAATACAAATCGAATACACTGCGTCGGGGATATCCAGAAGCTGCTTTCTCACCATTCGCTTGTCGAAAATCACTGACCTTCCTAGTCCCCTCAAAGTTCTTTCCTCGCCTGACCCCTTTCCTAACCCATCCCATGAGTCCTATGTACACAACGCCAAACAAATCCAGATCAAACGAGATGTTAGTGCTTCAGAACCATTACCACCCCCGTTTTGAAAGGCCCCTAGGTTCGTACCCCCCCCTTTCAGAGCCACCAGCACTCCCACCGACACTGCCACCACCTCGCCCTTCTTCTATGCTCCTCCTAGACGGCCTCTCCAACTCGGACATTGCAAAGAGTAAGGGCTCGTCATCCGCACCCTCTTCACCGCCCGCACCAGGTCGCCCAAGACTAACCCCAAACCGTCCACCCGAGAACGACCCTCGGCTACTGTGTGGCGGCGTAGGCCGATTTCTTCCCACATATCGCACGCTGCGGAATGGTGTTCCCGAAAGTAGACTTGGTGAGGCGGAAGTTGACTCCTTGTTATCACGGTCAGCGGATGCTGACTGAGGCCCAGTAGCCCGTATATCCGCGGCCGGCTGCAGGCCAAGTGAGGCATCCGAGTTCCCACCCTCGTCCCTCTGGAATGCCAATAGCGTGCTTAGAGTAGGCGCTTCGCGGTCGGAGGCACCCAAGCTCATGCTCCGCTGTGCTAGGTCCGAATCGTCTTCTCCGGCCGAACGACGTTGTTGCGCCACTGAGCTCGATCGCCTATTGGCATCGGCCGTATGGAGTAGTCTGGGGGATAGGGGAATGTCAATAGCAGTAGTCCCCCCTTGGCTGACCGGGGTGTCATCTTCCCCTTCTTCCTCCGTCGTAACAACGGAATTCCTAGGCTGGCGGCGCGGGGCTTGGCCTTGATAGTCGATGATCGAGTTTTCGCTCAAACGAGATGGAATGGCTGGAGTATGTGGAGTGTGTGGGGAGAGCGGTTTGCCCGGCGATGATGACGCCGACACCGATGCCGGGTTGACCATCGCCGGCACATTTGCGAGCTGGCGACTAGATGTGCTTGAAGACCTATGAAGGTGCGAAGATGAAGCCATTGACTCAGTAAGCGCATTGTTGCTTTCTCGCATCATCTGGAACTTGGTCAATTGCGCCGCAGTCTTACGGGATGCCGAAGATTCCCCTTTCTTGTTGGGCTCAAAGCTCTGCAACGTCTTTCGCCCGTCAAGCATCTTTAGGAACTCGGAGATGTTGTCGTCGTCGGTCGCAAACGAGCCAGAACTCGCTGCCCCGGCCTCGGCAAGGAGGCCTGACCCAGGCTGTGCCGATGAGGAAAGAGACTGCTTTCCGCTGCTCCCCTGATCATCATCAGCCTTGCTCTGACCTCCGAACGACGGCCGTCCCCGTCGATGCGTAAAGCTGCTACTATAACGATTCGTAGGCTTTGGCGAACCTGTCGTTTGGGGCACATCCTGGGGCACCGCAGGAGGGCCACCTCGCAGAGACGACGCCATTCCTGCAGTCAACGAGGATCGTGTTCCCGGCCGCGATGCCGTGCCGCCGAGTGTGGATGGTCGCGAGTACGACTGAGGAGAAGGTGGCACCTCTCCATCTCCCACCTTGGGCGAGCCGGAGAGTGAGCCGGCCTTGAATGGTTGGAACGACACAGACGGCCTCCTACCCGTTCCGTCTGCATTTCGCAAGGAAGGTCGGCCTCCCGCCCCCCGGATCGGGAGGGAGAATGAGGGCTCTGGCTGATCCACGCTTGCTGCCGCTGACCCGACTGGCGAGTCGGTATCGGATCCTATGGGCCGCACTGCCTTGAGGGCAGAGATAGGGCTGGTGCCTAGGGCACCCGCGCCGTGAAACGTTGATAAACTACCGTAGGTCTGCTGGGGCTCCTGTGCGCCGCGAATCTGGCGCCTGGATGGCAGGGAGCCAGGCTCCGCAAATGAATCTGCGCGGACATGGTGGTCCCGCCGCTGCTTGATCGATGGCTGGAAAAAGTTCTCATCCACTCCCATAAACCGTGAACTCAACAGGGATTCCGCATCATCAACGCGGAAGGAGCAATCATTTCGGTAGCTAACCGAAGCATAGAAACGGCCCACGGGGACCTCAAGATCCCCAAAAACGTAGTCTGTTACGACCTCCCTTCCGTCGTAGAGGGGTTGTCGAAGAGGGTCGGTATTGGTAACATCAGGCTCGGCTGCTAGGATGCGGCACTTAACTTGGAGTGCTGGGTGGGTGCCTTTGCCCAGCGTCTGTTGGGAGTACTTCCAGCAAGGCATAATGCGAGTTGCAAGGAAGAGTGAGCGGAAATAGACTATACTCCGCTTGTAAATCGTGGGCAGATTGGGGCCGAACTCTTGGTTGTCAACAATGGGCAAGCACTTCAGCTCGACCCGCCATCTCTCTAGCACGACCTCGGCGCTTTGATTCCGCTGCTGATTCTGCCTGCGAATGTCCTCGCTCGAGGACTCGGACGACTTGAGAGCCTCGAGAACATCCCACCTCTTCCCGCGCTCATCTACTATAACCAGACTCTGACTGCTTGATAAACCAGATGCATCTAGGTATGTTTCGATAATCATTGGCGGTGGTCTGTTCTCGAAGCTCCCAGAGTTTTTGAACACGCGGAGATCTTCTCGGAACTCCTCGATCTCGTCCGTCTCGATTTGGAACTGCAGCCTGCTGTTAGACTCTTGCTCCGATTCTGCCTCAATCCACCCAAATCGGCTTACCCATTTGTTCTTCCTCCCATCCTTGCGGAGGTTAAGTCGTGATTGTAAGATCAACTGTGCTGCTTTGACGTAGAAATTCTGCAAACAAACCCCCAGTCAGTCAGCCTGACGCTTCGATTGCAGGCATGGGGAGTGAACCGCTGCACACCTGTATAATCTGATCGAGCTTCTTCACCGATTCCCGACTCGGCCCGGTACCTCCATCTCCACTATCCGGACCAGGAGCGCCCTCCTGGCCGACCGCCTCGGAACCGGCGCGAGATCGCGAGGCCGAGCCTGTGGCTTCTCTCTGGTTATTGGTCCTCGTGGGGTTGGTCTGGGGGGATGATGCAGGGGACGATACCCTCGGAGGGTGTCGCGATTGTTGGTGCATTGTGGCTGCGACTGGATGCAGCGTCGAGGAGGGGGGAACGAGGACGAAGGCGCGAACGTTTACATCGGTGCCAAGTCGGCTCGCAAGATAGGTAAATGCTTCTTTCGAACTTGTTGTATTGATGATGGGCAGAGACAAGGCGCCTCGTGAGGGAAAACAATAGGCCACGGTCAAGTAAACCTAGGTTTCTGCCTCAGGGAGGCCGTCGAGGACGGCCGAGGGAGCGCACGGGTAGGATCGTGGATTTTTATGATGCTGCGTCAGGTGGGAGATTCTGTCTAGGCCAGCGGACCTTTGCATCCATTATTTGGGTCGCGGGTGCACAGGGAAGGAAAGAACAGAAACCATAGGGGGAAAGGCTCGGCGTCGTATTGATGTTTCCCAAGGCTGCCTGTGGAGGGGGAGGGTCCGTCCTGCGGTCGGTGTTGTTGTCGGGGGCCTACGGCCGATTGAGGGTTTGAGAGAGCTGCTTCCAATCTGGTTGGCGGTGACGAGTGCCAGACCCCCAAGGCAGACGAGTGACTGTCTGGAAAGGCTCTAACCAGGCTAGCCCTGGCGGTTTTAGCGGAGGCCAAAGCGATGTGGCTGCGCGCGTACCAAGCCCTAGGAACTCCGTACTGTGGCAGTTCACCTCGCACCCAAAACTACCTAGACCAGCTCACTTCTAGGGTGCATGCATGCACTGTGCGTGTGCTCTTGCTCGGATGTGCTGCGCGACCTCTGCGCAGCGGGTAGTTAATGGTAGATGGGTGCGCCTGAGCACGACAGAATCGACGGGGGGCCCAAAGCGATGTCGGAGCAGCTGGTGAAGTCAGAAAGGGGTAAGGTCAAGGGGTTCTCCCCATCAACCAAGGCTGGCGACAGCTGTTGGCGGCCGTTTTGGATCCACGAGGCCAATGGGACATTCCAGGTTGCCTCGTGACGGCGGAGCTATCTCTGTCATCAATCAAGGTTGTCCGAGATAGCCGTGCAGATTGGCAACTTGACGAGATAGGCCAGATGCCGATGTTTCGTTGCGTCAAACACACGCACACAGACACAGTGCCTCCACAGTTTAAGTTTGGTGGCTGGAATGGATCCGCAGCCCGCTCGCCCTGTCTGACTGCCACGCCGGAGTTGAGTGGAAGCCTAGAAAGCGCACTCGCACACTGCAGTTTGTGTGCGCAAGCAACAGCCACAAGGATATCGCCGAGAAAATAAACTGTAAAAAAAAACCCGAAGAGGCTGGCAGCGAAAATAAAACCAACCAATGTCGTATCACAGAAAGTGCCGTCCCCCCTTTCTGCCTGCTGCTCTGCTGGTACCCCGATTTTCAAGCTTCTCACCAGTCTGCTCACTTGCACAGCTTCACCCCTTGAGGCCAAGCACTTGGACGGGACGGATCAGCCCCCGACCCGAACGGGAGCGCATGCCGACCCGCTGCCTGAGATGCAGCACGGCGTGGAACAGCAACAGCAGAAACAGACTCCCGGCGACAGAAAAGACGTAGTAGAAGAATAAAACCATTGGTCGAGGGAGGTATGTAGGTAGGGTAGGTGCGGATAGCTGCCTTTTTGCCCACAAGCGTGGAACCTGAAAAACGAGGCTGTCGATGAAAAGGTAATCGGAAGTTTGAGGTTGTTCGTCAAAACTGGTCTCTCGGATCGGTTTGCTGCAGGATGACCGCCAAAGGTTACGATAAGTCGAGATCCAGGTTGGTGAATGGAACATTGGCTATGCATATTAATATCTCAACTTTCCAGCCCATTGGGCATCGTGCCAACAGTCGATCCACGTGGACGGGCAAGAGAACCTCAGTCTCAGCATTGAGGTCGGTCGTAGGGGAGAGTACCCGGCGATTACCTCCTCATCCGCTTCGGGCGCGATCGTGGCCGTATCACAGCCCGCCACATGAACGCTAGGATATATTATAGACAGTTGTGCACGGTTCAAACGCTTGAAGAGTGTTCGCGCCAGACTGTGCAGTTTGGCGGGCGACTGTCTGTCGAATTCAGCAGGGTATTTTTCTCCAGTGCCTGTGAAAAGAAACCCCAAGAAAAAAGCCGAAGAACATGCGCCATGTCACCCGTAATTGCAAGTCGTTAGCTCGAAATTTGAAGGCATTTACTTCAAATTCCAGAGTGTAGATATCTTTTGCTTGACACACTTTGCAAAGTATGAGACCTTTGTTAACTACGTCCTATCAAGTCCCACGGATTTCGGGGGTTGAACCGTACTGCACAATTGATGACCCCCAGACCAAGCTCGTGACCCAATCAAGTCCCCCTATATCAGCCCCTGCTGGGCCCTCCGCGATGTGCACCAGCCGGTGTACCCTTGGCTCGACCCTTCTTTCCTCGCCCTCGAACCCCAGTCCCTGTTGCCGGACCTTCCTCTCCGACATCTGCCACACCTCCCCCCGGCCCGGACCCGCCATGCACACCCCCTCTCGGCTTCCCGCTCCTACCTCTCCGGGGCCCACTCTTCTTGGCCCCGCTGTTTTCCCTCTCCTCCCTCTCCCGTTCCCTCGCCACCCGCCTCGCTTCTTCATCTTGCGTCCGCCGGCTCTCGGCATCCCACCACTCCTGGAAAGCCTGCTCTTGCTGGATCTCCTGCAGCGAGCGCTTGGCAACAGCCTCGCGCACGACCTCCTTGTCGCGTTTCTGCTCGCCGATTATGTCTACCATACTGACGCCCAGAAGTGGCTCTGCCTTGGGTGCTGCCGGGAGATAAATCTTCGAGTGTGGTACCAACGGCTTCGCTTGCTGCTCGGCTGGTCTTGGTGTGTTGGCACTTGCACTTGCAGTTGTCGGGTCAGGCTTCGGCAATGGTCGAGAAGCAGAGGTAGTGACGGTGGAGCTGCTCGCCGTGCGTTGGCCCGCAAATCGCGTATCAGGCGATGCAGTTCGGCGGTGGAGAGGAATAGGCCTCGCTTGGGCAGCAATCAAGGGAGACGCAGGAGCGGGGCTGCTCTGTGTTGGCTGCGGTTGGTTTGAACTGGTTCTCTTGGACATGGCGAGCTTCCAGGGTGAGGTCGAAACATCGTTGGGGGATTTATCCCATGCTCTCTTGGGCGTGAGGCTAGTTGCGAACGCCTCCTGAACTGCTTGAGCCTGTTGCTGCTGCTGGCGCTTCTTTTCCTTCTGTGACAACTTGGGCTGCGTAAACTTTGTTGCTGTCTCTTTGGATTTTTGTGCGGCGAGTCCTGCTGATAATGCTGATGTCCTCGTATTTTCGGACTTAATTATGTCGCGGAGATCCAGTTTAGCAGAAGGCAAGGCTGGCTGTTTCCAGGGCGTTCCACCTTTGGCATGAAGCGGCGAGAAACTTTCCTCGCCGGGACGGATCGGGGCCTTTTCAAGGGCTCTGGGGGTAAAAGGTTCGGCGATGGCTCCAAGTATGCCACCAAAACTCTTCATTGAGCTCTCCAAAGCTGGCAGCTGATCAGCCTCCCGGCCTGCAGCAGGGTGTTTTGCTGGCTTAGTGGCCGGACTAGGCGTAGGAGACACACCATCTTCTTCTTCGTCCATATCAAAGATCATGTCAGTCTGTGACTTCCTCGGTTTAAGGCTAGGGCTGAACGGTTCGTTTTTCGTGGTCCGAGCAGCTTTCCTAGTTTTATCAGGAGAGGACGTGGCTGGCGAAACGTCATCGAAGCTGCCAACTCGCATCTTGATCGCCGGGTGCATTTTTCTTTCTTCCTCTTTCTGTGACTTGTAAGCCATCTCTTTGACTCTCGTCTGCCTCTCTTCCTCAATATCTTGAGTGAGCTCTGGGTGATTCTCATGGAGGACCAGCTCGGCGCGGCCACTCTTTGCAAATGGAAGCTGGGCCAGCTGATTGGCGCGAACTACTTCGTCAAGTTCGAGTATTAGAACCTCATCAAGTTCATCTAGAAGGTGATTTTCGAGCATGGCTTCTAACTGCAAGCATATGTACTCGAGCCCCGCGTCTTTAAACTCTGTAATGGAACAGGGGCTGATGGCGTTCAGAAGATGAGATATGTTGCGAATATCGGCAAACCGAGCCATGATCTTCTGGCAGATTTGTGATAACCTGTCGAGCATGAGGTAGTTCGCATTCGACATCACTTGCATGACCAAATCAAGAAAGTCGTCGAGGGAGTCGCATATCGCTGTATCAAAAAGCTCTTCTCCGTAGTCACCGTACAGATACCGTAAAACGTACTTGAACGCTTCAGGTTCCATATGATCCAAATCAATGCTGATCTTGCCGGGCGACCCTGTTGAAGCGTCTTGTGTGTCTCGGCGGCCGGCGAGCCACCTGCCCTTGGAACGCCCGTGGAAAAGCCCTTCAAACCATGGACACCTTTGACAAACAAGCTCGCTGTGCACAGAGACCTCGGCGCCATCAAGGACAAGTGTAGTGTCGGTGTCCTCAAAGAAAACCCGGTCCCTGGTCGCCAGTCTGAAATCTTCGTTCATACAACGAGCTGGCGGGGCATGAAGACGAGCGGCTGCCTCTAGACTGTTCATGTTGAGGCGAGTGGCTAGCTTCATCACCTCTAGCCGTACCTGGCGACACCTGTAGGACATCGCGGAAGACTGACTAGAGAAATCCCACAGGGGAATGACCTTGTCCTCGTAAATGAATAGGACGAGGTTAAGAAGTGAAATCGTGTCCAAGCCTTGGAATGCGACCACGGTCTTCCCACCGACTCTGCTGATGGCAAATGTCTCATTTTGTTCGCATGAGCCTTTTTTACGGAATCGCGCCAGGGCAGTTCGTAGAACAGAGCTCCTACCGGATAGCAACCAGCCGTGGACAGGGACCAAGAGGTCCGGCTCGGACGAGGAACAGACCGCCGCGTCCAATTGGCTGTGACTGTAGCCCCATGCTATTAAGTGCTGCTTCAAGTCCTCTTCTAATGTTGCAGATCTGAGAACTTCGCGAGCGATTGGGTCAAGTCGCTCAAATCTAGCCTTGACGGAACCTGTGCCCCAATATCCTTGATCTTTGTCCAATTCAGGTCGCGAAGCTTCGAACCTCTTGAGGCAGTTCAAGGCGGCGATGTTCTCCCAGAGTGAAGGGCCGTCGACGCGTGGCTCGTTCCGCATCACATCACAATCTTGGCGAACGGCAGCGAATGTGCCAGACGAAGCACGAACCGCTGAAGCCCGGGTGATCAACGGTACTCTCTGGAATTTGAAGTCCCTCTTCTTGGGATCGCCTATGGCAAACTGGGCATCTTTTGTTTTGGCCCGCTTCACCTTTTTCCATACTGAACCGGAGCGAGTGCTGATAATAACGGAGCCTTGGTCGTCTACCGCGACGGATTTGACTCCGTCGTTACCAGACCGCCAAATGCATTGTGGTGTGGTTACCGCGCTCTTCAGCTTGGAAGGGTTTGTGGTTGATGAATATGACGTGGTGGCATTCGTCTCAATCTTGTGATCCAGATTCGATGTAAACAGGCTGCCAGACTCGTTGAGAATCGCGATTGTCTCCCCACCAGCGGCTATTTGCGCAATTCGCGGAGACTCTACTCGATACGGCCCGAGAAGGTGGTTGTGTGAGTAGGCGAACTTCACAATGTGATAGCCGTACCCGGTAAATACCCAGACGATGTTGCTCTGAAGCAAAACAATCGTAGCTTTGTCGACAGCCGCAACGGCAGCAATCGGAGCAGAAAAGAGGGAGGCCGCAACTTTCCTAGGACTTCGCTGATATTCGAGAGACCTCGAGTCGGCGTCCATGAGGGCTAGCTGACCAACATTCTTCCCCCAACAGTAAAGCGAGGACCCTGTATGAGCCACAGAGTGGATGGAGGAAGCGGCGACTCCAAGAATGACTTCCTTCTTCAACGGCCCAAAAACCTGACGCGGCACGGTGCTGGCGGGATCCTCGTCTTTCTTGGGAGGGTCGGGCAGAGCATATCCCAGTTGGCCGTCTGCGTTGTTACCCCAGGTCCACAGCGAGCCAGTGCTGTCAACAGCCATTGTGTGGTTTTGCCCGAGCGCTACCTGGGTGATTTGCCTATCCCCTAGCGGTCCCAAGACCGGTGTGTAAGTGAAACGGGTGTTCTCGTCGCCGAGTCCCAGACGCCCTCCGCGGCCAATGCCACACATATAGAGGTTCGAAACGGGGTCGGTCGTCAGAACTGCACTATGCATTTTTGACAAGACGACGTCTCGGATCAGTAACGGCCTATTTACCACCAAAGTAGGAATTTTAGCGAGATCCTGGGAGGCAGGTCCTTCCAGACCGGATTTTTCGAGATACTCATTGTGAAACCTTACTAGAAGGTGGTCTGGCCGCTTGATGTAAACGCGCTCCGGAAACTGCCGATCATCTTCGTCATTGAACCCCAGGCAGAGATTTCTGTTACTGCCAAAGGCATACAGATCCTCCCCAATTGCGCCAAGGTCCACAGCACCCCTGAACCGCAGTCAGAACCCAAAACGACACAGAACATGTGCGCGCCTGGCAACTTACGACACGCCCTCCTTCACACTACCTTCCTCACTGTCCGAGTCAGTCCCATCCTTGCTGAGGCCCAGCGAGACATTCAAATCGCGCCTTCCAATGGTGGAGTTGTAAAGATCGAAAGGACTCTTGCCCTCGTGGTCCTTGGTCTTGATCAGTTGGCCGACTCGACGGATGGACGCAGTGTGGCCTGTCAAGTCCTTCCGCTCCTTTTCCAAGAGAAGCCTCGCAATGGAAATGTTTCCCGCATACAACGCCCGATGGAGGGCATTCCAGCCACTCTCGGGATCTTGTACATATATGTCGATTGCCGGATGGGCGAGCAGCGCTTCGACGTACGCGATGGCATTTTCCGACGCAGAGGCGGCTGCGCGAAGTAGGATGGTGAGACCGACGGCATCACGACTGTTGACCTCGTTTCGACCAAGACTACCAGCTCCGTGCCTGGTATTTCCATGACCGCTCCCCAACCCTACTGTCTTGCGCGTCCTCGCCGCGTGAGGAGAGGTGCCTATTCCACCAGGGGTGGTGGTCAAGCCTGTGCCTAAGCTTGGACTTTTCGCAGCATTTTGGGCGCCGGATGTCGCCGGGGATAGAAGTCGTCGAAATCGGTCGACGTCGTCTTCCCAGTAGGATTTCCACAAGAGGTGAGTCATTAGCCGAAAAAGCCACAGATTGTCCCTTCAGCGCGCTCCGGATGCACCTCGCTGTGAGTCTCGATGGATCACGGCCTTTTTAAAGGTGCAAGAAGGACGCGCGGACACTTTCCCCCGCTGGATTCTTAAATCCGCGACACGGAGGGCGCCTGGCTGGACTCAATGATGGTGCGGAATTTGTTCGTGCAAGATTTGTGGGTGGCAAGGTTCAAGTTGCGGCGCAATCGGCTTATCGGTGTCTGGGGCGAACAGATCGAGTGCAGAGATACAGCTACTTCGGAACAATAGGAGATGATGATCTTGATCAGGTTTCAGGTGGGAGTCCTCGCTCCGCAGGTGGCCAGAAAGTTGTTTGTTGAGTAGAGGATCGAGCGAGTTGAAGCGCGTTGATGAGGAAGTGGAATCTAAGTTTCTTGCTGGGGATAGCTTGCTACAGATAACCCCGCGCCGGCGATAGCTTGCCCTGGTCTGGGCTTACACCTGGGTAGCCAATCAGGAGCGGGAATGGCTGCTCATGCTTCCCAGCCCATTTCCGATGAAATGCGGGTCGACATGAACGAAGATTTCTGTGGATCAATTTGGCAATGGCAGGCTGCCCTGCCGGTTGGTGATGTGTGCGGTGGTGGAAGCGGCAGATCCCTCGGCGCCGGGCTTGGAGCTCTCAATTAGCTGGGTACGAAGTACCCCACCTAAACGGTAGCCCATGGGCCGTGGTTGTCTTCAAAGACGCCCAACCAAGGCTGTGAAGGCGCCCATGATGCAAGTTCCCGTCCAGATCATGCAGTGTTACTTGGCCTGATTTGGAGACGATTGACCCCAACTATGTCTCATCGGATTGCGCACATCCCACATGTAGATAACAATCCGTATCCCCCGCCTTACGAGGGATTTTGCCCCAGCTTTGATTGGCGCTAGGATGAAAGCTCCGATGCCGCTGGCACTGGGGTCACTCGTTTCAAGCGTGGCGGGCAGAACAGGAAGCCATGTGGGGCGCCAATTCAGGTACCAAACCAGTCGTCTTTCCCTTTCGGAAGACACGCGCTTCAATGCGGTGACGACAGCGCAACTTTTTTTTTCATCCCTTGCACGTCGGCGCCGAAACAATCGGCTTTCTCTCCAGTTCTCGGCGTGACTACAGCACCTCTTTTCAAGATGGCCTCAGAGAAAGCTCCTTTGCCGTTCGGCTACACCTTTATGGCCGGTGAGTTTCTTGCCCCCCAAGGCTGCTAGCCCCAAATGCGCGCACTTTGCGCTGACGATCTTGCGCAACAGGTGCCATTGCTGGAGTCTCCGAGGCAAGTGATCTTCCCAATGGGTCCAATTCGGTGTGACGGGCTAATTGACAACCCTCGGTGCGCAGATTCTGGTCATGTAAGTTCATTTAGGCCCGGTCGTGTGCTCCCCACCTGCTAACCTGGTGCTAGGTATCCCTTGGACGTTGTCAAGACGAGAGTGTGAGCTACTTTCACGCATGCATTTCGATCCGATCTCCCGACTGACAGGCGACCAGGCAACTGCAGACGTCTAAGGCTGCCGGCGCTGATGCTTACACTGGTATGCTGGACTGCTTCCAGAAGATTGTTCGCAGTGAGGGGTATGAACAGAGAGCGATGGTCCCAGGTCTTGGCTGATAATCGTGCAGTTTCTCAAGGCTCTACCGGGGAATCACTGCCCCCATCCTGATGGAGGCGCCCAAGCGTGCGACCAAGTTTGCGGCTAACGACAAGTGGGGCAAGTTTTACCGGGATGCCTTTGGCCAGGTCAAGATGACCCAAAGTCTCTCGGTTCTGACGGGAGCTTCTGCCGGTGCCACCGAAGCTTTCGTTGTTGTTCCTTTTGAGTTGGTCAAGATTCGCCTTCAGGACAAGGCCTCAGCCGGCAAGTACAATGGCATGATCGACGTTATCACCAAGACGGTCCGTAATGAGGGTATCTTGGCCATGTACAACGGCTTGGAATCCACTCTGTGGCGCCACATCCTCTGGAACGCTGGTTACTTTGGTTGCATCTTCCAGGTCCGCGAGCTCATCCCCAAGGCCGACACCAAGAAAGGCCAGACGGTGAACGACATTATTGCTGGTACCGTTGGTGGCACCGTAGGCACCATCCTCAACACCCCGATGGATGTTGTCAAGTCAAGGATCCAGAACACGGTCAAGGTTACCGGACAGACACCCAAGTACAACTGGGCCTGGCCTGCAGTCGCTACGGTGGCCAAGGAGGAGGGATTCGCGGCCCTGTACAAGGGGTTCGTGCCCAAGGTGCTGAGACTTGGACCTGGCGGTGGTATCCTGCTTGTTGTGTATACAGGAGTCATGGATTTCTTCCGCAAGATGAGAGATGGTGAGGCATAGAGTATCGGCGACCCAATGATACCCAAAATGGCGCCTGGCACGAGGCATCGGTGTACATATGATCTTCCCGGGAAAGGAGTAGACACTGGCTGGGTTTGGATTTTTGCTTGGATTCCACATGACAACAATTGTCTGGGTCGATTAGAGTAAACTGATTCAGTTCAATCCCACGAACAGTTCTCCACGCACATGTCAAAGATCCACCCCCAGGCTGTTCATCACTAAATGGGATCTGGTCGGGCCTTCAGTGCCGCCGTGTCTCCAGCCGACGCACATGAGGAGACTTCCATGCTACCGTAATGTAAATAGCTTTGAACGGACCAATCTGAACATGTATTGTCCAGTGTACCCGAGCTGACCGGCGAGATGGTTCCAGTATATAACCATTGCTGAGCTGCTCGCAGGCGTTGATTTAAGTAAATTCATGTCACCCATTCATCTTGCCAGCGTCGATTTCACCCACAGTTCTCGGTTTTGACGCCTTCCATAAACTTGACCGTTGTCCAATCAGCGAGGTGTTGTTGCTGTGAGAGTAGCCATTGAGCTTAGGTTGTCATTCACGCCTTTTTGCAGGAAGGTATCAAGCCGCCAATACTCTCTCTTAAACCCAGGGCCGCACTCAAGGCCGCGCCGGGGATGGTGACTCCTTCCTGGTATTCTTGCTCCGACCCTCCGCTTGCCAAAGATTCTTCCTTCCTTCCCTGGTCTGGGTGTGTAACTGATTACAAACCTTCATGACTTGGATAGTAGCTATATATTTCTTTACCACTCCTGGACACTATCTAGTTTCTTTTCTATCAAAACACCTCTTTTCTGCTTGCTGATGGCAAGTTCTGGCGGGGCGCATCTCACGCCTCGCCCAACCTCGCACACCTCAGGTAAGCCTCAGGTAAGCCTCATGCCCCTTTTCTACAGGAGGTCCCACAAAGCCTTTCTCTGGTGTCATCCAATGTTGCCGTTCGTCGGATTTCGTGGTGGCTACTCAGCGCTCCGCGATAAATCTATCTATCCTTTCATCAGATCGATCCTTTCATCAAATCACATGCTCCTCCTGCACACTTCATCTCTCAACTGCACCTTCCTTGGGTCGCGGCGTTTCATCGTTTGTTTGTGTTCTTCGTCGAATGTTTGCTCTTTCCGTCTCAGAGTTAGCCCAGAGTTAAAACGAAGTTCATCCCAACAGTCGTCCCATATACCTATAAGAGAGCCACCAGGCCATGAACTTCCAGTCCTCACCACGCTCTCCAGCCTGGCAGCAGCCCTCCTGTCGGCCACTTGCTGGTCCCTCTCTCGCCCCAGCGTCTCTCTACTTCTCTCCGGTCACAACACACATTCTTTCTTGCTAACATTATAGCCTTGCTACCTGGCATCGTTATCCTCCACCTCTTCAAGCATCATTAAGGGATCATCAATATCTGATATCATGGCATCTGAGGCAGACGAGAGCATCAGCGGTCACTCGGATCATGAGGCCGTCTTTGATAACCTCGAGGAGAATGGCGGTGACGACAGTGGTGACAGTGACGGCAGTGAAGACAGCGTTGGCGATGATAGCGAGATCGATGAAGATGACGAGCACATCCATTGCAAACGAGAGATCAAGGTCCTCTCTATCACGTTGAAGGAGGCATTGAAATACAAGTCACTGTATGAAGAACAGAAGAAGCGGGTTGAAAAACTCGAGCAGAAACTCGAGAATCAATTGCGCGACCGTCGCAAAACTCTACACACGGAGCGTGTAGGCTGAGCCCGAACTCTCCCACGCTGTCCAGTCTACTGCTAACTTTGTACACTACAGACATGGCAGAGTGGCCTCCACAGGGCTCTTGCCGAGGGGGGGGCCATGCCTGGCCGAATTCAGCATAATCCCTACTACAAACAGTCATGTAAAGAGGAGAACATGAGCACCGTTGTCTCGAGAGTGCACCCTGATATCGTCCTGACAGCTCCGAATCCCTTCCCGGATCAACCCCCAATCGACGAGTATTCAGCCCTTGCGCCGGGGATTGCTCATAACGAGGCCCCGTTCCCCTTCATGTCGTTGCCCCTTCCGATCCAGGGGCGGATTTTCGAACTTTGGCTTTTCAAGCCCGGCAAGCTAATTCACTGCATGTCCCGTCTCGACCCGTTTGTATTACCGCAGCATTTTCCCTCGGAAGAGGAGCTCAGAGCGACTCACAGTACTGGTCTCCCCAGGGGGTTCTTTCTTGGCTCTGGCAATTTCAATATCACAGAGGATCTCATCGATCCCAGGGATATGCTACGCATATTACAAGTCAATCATCACTTTCACTATATTGGCGCTCACTGCTTCTATAGCATGAATACGTTCGCTTTCTCCAGTCTAGGAGAGTTCAGCCGCTTCTGCCGTGGTATTGGTGACGCGCGGGTCAACCGTCTTGAGAACCTGGAGATTGCTTTCATGGGAAATCAGTATTTGACTGTCAAACAGAGCGAAAAACACCGTACCCCGTACTCAAACCGCACGCACGCCTTATACTATCTGCAGCATTGCCGACGCTTGCGGACCCTAGTCGTTCATATCGACGAGACCGGGAAGTGTGCCATCCGTCGAAGGTATGAATTCGACGAGCCGGCCATCGTCGAACTCATGATCAAGAAGACATCTGGCCAGCCGAATTTCCGCAAAACTCGTGCACTGCGCACTGTCCAGGGCATGGATTGCATATATCAGCTCCGCGGAATGAATTGGGTTCGCTTCTACGATCTCAATATCGCCTTCAGAAAGCTGGGCCGCCCCCGCGAGGCCATCAGGGACTGGTCCTTTGTCGAAGACGTCACCAACACCAGTACCATGGACAAGGTGGATTCCCGCAAGCAGGCCTCGGAGATTAAGAACCTCCCGCCTTTCTTCCAGCGCGGCGAGAACGACCAGAATCCCCTCTGGGAGCCGAGTGCGGACGTGGTGGAGCTAGTCAAGATGTTCTTCGCCGAATACAAAGCCAGCGGCGCCTTCGATGACATGCGTCAGTCCCCCCATCACACCGACCTAGATATCGGTTCCCACGTTGGCACCTCGGCACGCCACAGCGTGACTGCCTTGGGCCATGCTGAGGATGCCGACGACTCGGACCCCGACTCCTCCGGGGACAGTTTCGGCGGCTTTGGCAACACACGGACCTCCTCGCCGTCCGGGTCCGATGACAGCAGTGCCGGCATGCACGGGCCCGGCTTTTTTGGCACCAACGACGGCCGCTCATCATCCGAGTCGGATGATGGCCACCCCGGCCCGGCCCCCAGCACGGGCAATTCCATAGACCGGGCAATCGTCATTGATTCCGACTCGGATGACGGCGATAGCCTCTTCGTCGCCGATGCATGGTCGCCCGGCCCCCGGCTCTCCCCCTCTGTCAAGTCCGAGGCCAAGTACTCGTACCGGTCCTCGCCGAACCCGCTTACGGCTCCCCGCCCTTCGGGCACCGATTTTGGGAGCTTCCTCCGAAGTCAGCCATCCGTGTGGCTGACTTCAAAACGCCCCGGCTCAACCGTCGGCAGCGATGACGACGCCTCTGGCAACAAGCGCCCACGCGTTGGGGGCGTGTAAAACACGCCCTCCACCACAAGTTTTGACCCCATTGCCCACGCTAGTATAGCTTTTGCGCGATCCGCGCCGAGGCGTGTTCCAGGTGGTAGTGGTGCGTTTATTTTGGACCAGCTGTGCGCTGTTTTTTTTTTGTTTTTGAAGGGTTGTCCACGTGGGGGTTAGGCCTAGATATATAAACAGATGGGGCCCAGATACGGCTCCCTGGGGGCCTTGATCACGGATATTTGGGCGTGATGGGGCATGGAAATAGGGGCGTATATTTGGAAGAAGTAGGTGCTAGATTATAGAATTGAGGCGTTGATTTACCACAATAAGAGGTCCGTGAAAGTGTGTTGATGCCTTTGCATTTGATCGCCAACGAGTGGGGGAAATCTACAGTATGCGGGTGCCTTCTTTCGCAACAAGTGCGAAATCTAGTCAAAAGTAATCTTCTTGCCCTGGAATGGCGCGCTCGCTTTTTGCGCTTCCTTGGCTTTCCGTCTTGCCTCCCAGCTGGGATGCAGCGGGCCTGTATCGTCGCGCTTTTGGACCTGGGGCGTCTTTTTCTCTCCGCCTCCACCACCGCTGGCACTTGCACTGGCAGTGGCACCGTCCCTCCCGCCTCCAGAAAGTGGATTTCTCACCCCCCGTTTCCACGGCTTCCCGGGCTCCCCGTCAACAGCGCCGCGCCTGGCGTCCCATCCGGCATCCCGCCCTTGCTGCTGCTGCTTCTTGACATGCCTCGCCTCATTTTTAAAGCGCTTTTCCCAGATTGCCTGACGAGCGCGCTGACCCCGCCGGTTTTTAGTTTTGGGGGCTATTTCTAGGTCTGAGGCTTCGGATTCCGAGCCCGAGATGTACCCGCCCATGAGGGATGGGAGAAACGTCGATCCGGCTGGCCGGGAGGGGGTAGTAGTCTTGGCTTTTTTCGTCTTCTTTGGCGGAGGAGAGAGACCTTCGGATGAACTGGATTCGTCTTCTTGGTCAGAAGGGTTGTGGGAGATGGAAGGTGTGTCGCTGAAGCCTTGAAACTCGGATGACTCTGATTCAGAATCTGAGATGGCGTGGGCTTCGTCGGCTTCATCGTCACAGTCGCTGGCCTCATCCTCGTCTGAGGTTATCTCCATAGGATCAAGCTCCCCGCTTTCGTCATCACTACCGTTGCCGTCAGAGTCGCCACCACCCTCTTCATCGGTAATCTCCATGGGGTCGAGTCCCTCTAGGGGATCCCTGTGTCGGGGGCGGGAGCTGGAGCCGATGCCGACAAGGTCATTGGAGCCGACTATGGTTTTGGTCTGAGTCCTAGCCGCTGTGTCCCCTCGCGGAGCTTTTTCTGCCTCCGCTCCCGAACCCTCTTCGCCAGACGAATTATTAAGAAGATCATCGAGCTCGGCGATGGCGCGTTCCTCGTCTTCTTCGTCAACCTCGTGCTCTTGGTCGGCTTGTTTACTTTGCGGGTTGTTTCCCTGCCTTTTCTTGTCTCTGCCCCTGCCTTTCTTCTCCGGGACGGGGACTCCCAGTGCCTTACAGATGCTGTCAATGGCCTTTTCAGTTGCGCTTTTGACGTCCTGCCGACCAGAGAGGCCGCTGGTGACGTTGTGTAGCGCAACCTTCTCCTCCTCGTTCAAGTCTGGCTTGGGAATCCCGGTCTTGATCTCAGCAGGCAGCTTCGGCGAGTCGGCAATGGACTTGATGCGCAATAGAGCCGAGCAGAGATGCGCATGGGCGGCCTGGTGTAGATCGAGCGACTTTAGTACAGCAACCTCGTTCTCAATGCGCGCCTTTTTATCAGCGGGCACGCTTGGGTCATGGAGTCGCTTCGATTGGCGCTGACGCTCAAAGCCCTTTGCCGTCTTGAGCGCATGGTGCACTTCGTTCTTGCAGCGGGAGAAGATCTCCTCGATGCTGTCTTCCCGTTTTCGTTTCGGCATTTTTTTTTTCTGGTTTGTCGTCGGAAACGGTTTTCGTTTCTTTATCGTTGACGCTCTCAGCCGCCGCTTCCCCCGCTACAAGAATTTTTGGTGGGTTTGTTATTTTCAGGGTGGTGACAGGGGGGTGATCTGAAGCACCCTGGTCGCACGCCACAACTGTGCATGGAACCGTCGCGTTTTGACGCACTGGTCGTACGCGTAAAGTGGGTTTTTTTGGAACGCGCTTCCATCTTTGTTCGGGGAGGGCCAAATGGGCAGCCGCAAACCACTTCCCCAGCCATCCCGGGCTGCTTCAACGGGGCCGATTCTGGCGACCGCGGTCAGATCCACCAGTGCGCACGAGATACGATCCTTTTACACTATTTCGGTCCTCTACGAAGCGCTGTAGTGCTTTCATTTGGTCTTCAACCACGAGTTAACTCCATACGATACCCCGAGTTCAGACTCTTGAGATCTTTTTTTATATATATAAAAATCCCCCCTCCCCCGACCCTAGAGAAAGGAGACAAACATAGAAACCCATCCTTGACTGGTCCCTATCCCAATTTTTCGCGCATCGATCTGTCTATCACTCAATCTGCGCCCCCGCAGCTCCACGATCCTCGCATCCCATTTCTCTCCCTCTCTCTCACACAAACACACCGAGAACACAATGGCGTCAACAGCGCGCGCAATACAATACACGATCCCATCAAGGGAAGATTTCAACAAGCTCTCCGAAGAGCAAAAAAATCGCATCGGTGAAGCCGTATGTGTACTTTCCTCCTCCCCTGTTCCCCCCCTTTCCCCCCTTTGCCCCCTTAATGAACCTTTCAACTAAAACCCCTCTCCACCCGCGCACAGTTCGACCTCTTCGATTCCAACAAAGATGGCCTCCTCTCCTATGAAGAATTTCGCTTCGTCCTCCGCGCCCTCGGCTTCGAGCTTCCCAAAGCCCAAACTTACGACCTCCTCCTACGCCACGGCCAAAAACCCGCCAACTGGTCCCTCGACCAGGAATGTCCACCCATCTACCGGCTCTTTAGCCTTCCCACGGCCCAAGCTATAGCGGGCTCGCTGATCCGGCAGCGCGACCCGCGCGAGGAGCTGCGTCGCGCGTTTCGGCTGTTTGACGTGGATGGCAAGGGCATGATCACGCAGGACGATCTGCGGAGGGTGAGCAAACAGGTGGGGAACAACATTCCCGATGCAGATATTGTGGCTATGGTGGAGGAGTTTGATGCTGCGGGGAAAGGGGGTGTGGATGAGGATGAGTTTTTGAGGCTGATGATGTCTAAGAAGTGACAACCTTCTATGTGTGTGTGAGAGAGAGAGAGAGAGTGTGTGAGAGAGAGAGAGAGTGTGTGTGAGAGAGAGAGAGAGAGAGTGAGAGAGAGAGAGAGAGTGAGAGAGAGAGAGAAAAGAGATATACCGCCAGGTTCTAGGTTGACCTGCCCCTAAGTAGGCACCTAGATGCCCATGTTGGAATGAATGGGGTGCTTGGATGATGATCAAGAACTTTGCATAGCGTATCCATTTGTTTTTTTTCCCCGACGACACAACTCGGCTATTTGGGGTATATATAGCGTGGGTCAAACGGCGGCGGGCTTGTTGTTTGGATCGGGATGGGGTCGGACCAGTGGTCAGTTGGGCATGTTATGTTGATGTAATGAGTTGTTGAAAAGACGGTTTGACAGTCGCCGATACCAAGTTCGCAAAATGATACCTTTGAATCTTCAGACAAGATGTACCCATATACCAGGATATGGTGACAAGTGCACTCGGCAATGATGAGATTATTTTTTACCCTTAGGAGTCAAGTGCTGAAACGCACTCATTAGAGAACTTACACCGGCAGCTGGTTTCACCCAATATTCAGGTGTGCCGCGGCGAGTATTTCTGGGTTGCCTTTTGGAAAGTCTCAACACCTCAATAGCTTCTTTCAACGGGGCCCAGCTAACGCTATACACAATACCCCTTGCAGGGTACTACTACGAACTAATTACCAAAGCCTTGGGAAGAACTTTGGCGTGTTCTTCTTCCACTCCTGGTATTCCTTTCGTTCACCAAACTTCTTATCGTACTTTTTCTCGCTCCCCGGCACCCCGCTCACCTTGAGCAGAAGAAACGTAACAAACGCAGGACTGACATAGCTCAGCGACAAGGCCGAAACGGGATTCAGCCCCATGGCAGCGCTAACTGGGCGCGAAAGCAAGACGCCGGCAGCAGTGGTGGCAATGCCGACCCAGAGTGTGGATTCACCAAAATAATTCGGGTGCCGACTGCCGGTCTTCAGTTAGCTTCATCGACAGCCAGGGGGCAAGATCAAGCACAAACCTCTTGCTCCAAAGCCCCCTCGTCAAAAACTGCTCATCGTGCACCTTCTCCTTCCTCTGCCTGACCCATTTCGCTTTCTGCCAGTCCGCCAACACCTCCAGGGTAAACCCACCCAGGTAAAGAGACAACCCCAGCACGTCCATTACCCTTAGCCTCGAAGGAAACGCAGCAGAGGGAATCGCATTGACCGCAATGACGGGCATTGAGCACAAGCAGATCCACACGGACTGCACCGTGTAGGCAATCGCGTACCGGGTCGGTTTGATCTTGATCTTGTCAAAGCGCGAATCCCCACCCTCCTGGAGGATGCGGTGAAAGAGGTATGTTCCCACTGGTATTTTGACCAATTTAGCTACCCCGACCTGCAGAGACAGATATGGGAGGAACTCACAGCGCGTCGCCCATAAACTCACCGCTCCGGTCAACGCCACCTGCCGCCAATTCAGCGGTACCCCTCTGGAACTATCGGATCTGAACAGCGCCAGCAGGCTCGGAAGAGGGGATGGTTTTGACAAAAGCGTTTCCGCGGCATAGCGAGTACGGAGAGAGGGGAGGTATAAACTTAGTGTCGTAACAGCGACAAAGGTGAGAGCGCCGGAGAAGTCGAAGAACCGGTCTGATTGGGCGGCAATGGAGGGAATGGCAAAGGTGGTCTGAATGGCGAAGACGGCTGAGACAGAAGGAACGAGGGTTTGGAGAAGGGAGCTCTTGAAGTTAGTCAGGTGGAGGAGGCTCTGGAGGAGAGTCATGGTTACGAGTTGGTTGGGGAATTCTTTAGCAAGGAATAGTGAATTTGAGGGAGCTGGTGAGAAATATAAGGGAAGGGAAGATGTCACGATGAAAGTACATGGTTACATGTCTGATTTGTCCAATCGAGAAGGTCCTTTCTCTTCATTACTCATCCCTGGGACGCTCTTTCTCAAATGGATGCGAGAGTGGATGACGAAATTGGAGCGATGGTGGGGAGCGTAATGTGAACCGGCGATTGCTTCCCAGAAGTCTGATCCAAGTGTGCAGCTAGAAAGTACGCGATCGCGCACGAATAACCCGAACCCTAGACCCTGAAACGAAACACAGACATATTAGTGATGATCTATTGTCTATCCTTTATCCTGCCTTTGTAATGTTAGGCAGAGAATCAATAATACAAGGCTCTGTCCACCTTCCCGTTTCCCACATGCAAACGCCGAATGCCGTCGATACTAGCCTGTCCTAGTCATGACACGGACGGGCAGGCCACCAAGCATAGGAAGCGTCAGGCTGCTCCCGCTCACTCTTTCTTTGTCATCTAGAGGGGCAAAGTCAAATAGCCACGCCATTGTAGGTATGACCTGTACGGCAATAGCTTCGGCCATTCTCTTCCCCAAACAGGTTCTGGATCCCCCGTAAAAGACGGGGAACTCGGATGCGCTCCTCGAAACCAGCTTGCCATCTTCGAGGAACCGTTCCGGTCGGAACATATCCGCATCTTCTCCCCAAGTGAGCTTTGATCGCTGCATAGCCCACAGACACCATACAATGACCGATTCTTTTGGCAGCATCGTTCCGTCTGGGAGTACGGAATCCTTCATGCACTGTCTGATCTCGAAGGGGATGGGCGGATAAAACCGTAACACCTCATAGAAGACAGCCATCGCGTACGGCATTGTCGCAGGCGTAAAAATGGTTGGGTCAAAGTCGGCTAGTGTCGGGAGCGCGTCTCGTTCCCTGTATCGCTTCTCTGCCTCCTCCCGGATTTTCTCTAGAACATTGCGGTGCCTCATCAGAAGGTAGAAGGCCCATGTCAGCGCTTGTCCAGTGGTGTCTCTACCCGCTGAGAGGTAAGTCAAGGCAGCGTCTGCCACCATTTCTTGATTTCCAATAGCGTCCAGCAGCGACTGTATAAGACTACCAGAGATTTGGTCGAGCTTGCTTTCTTCGGGCATGAGAACTCCATCATCCCTTGCTTCTTGAGTTTTGCGATCCTCGACGGCGCTGGCCACAATGCTCCGGCCAAATTCTTTGACGATCCCGATTGATCTCCGCAGCTTGGCCCCAAAGAATAATTCAGTGATGGGCCACAACGGGTTCTGGAAACGCTCGGCGGTTCCCCCGGATGCGTAGTCGAACGATTTAGAAAATTCATCATCGGCATGCATATCCATCTGGCGGTGTGAGAGAGAATACAGGTCAAATGAGGGGGCACTCACATTGTAGGCCATCTTGCCCATCAATTGGGTGGTGATGCCATGGAACACATGCTGCAAATCTACTACCCCTTGTTCAGATTTGAGATGAGCGACACTGTCTTTTAGGTATTGGGGGAGCGCAACCTCGGTGAGAACTCGAAGATTCGCCGTGTTGAGGAAGCTGAGCCCGGCCTTCCTCTGCGTTCTCCAAAAGTCGCCATCAGCATTGATGATACCGTTTCCTGGTCAGTGTTAGCAAAGTGATGGTGCCTTTAGCGATATCCACACAAACCAAATAAATCCCACGTACGCCCCTTGACAAAGGCGCCCTTGGTGAAGATTCCCTCATGTTTGAAGACGAACTCCAGATTCCCGGGATCATGAATGAGAACGCCGGGTGGCAAAGTCGGCACTGTCAGTGCCACAGTTTCATAGCCGAACAGCTGCTGACATTTATCAAACCACGCGAACAACTTCCACCTGTCCTGGAGAAACTGAATACCGTTCCCCACTAGGGGCAATGTGTTGGGTGGATTTCTGCATGTTATTGTCAATATCGCACGTGTACTTGGATGCCAAGACCCGCTCTCACCTGAGTGGCTTGCCATTTCGCCGGATGGCTTTTCTCCAGCGAGAGATGGTGCAGAGAAGCAGCGCAATCACGACGGCCCCGAGGGCGTACAGTGCTGGGTGGCTGTCGATAAGGCCCATTCTTACGTGGCCGTTTGGCAGTTGTGCAGCGGGGAAGGAGTCCCCAGTGTTAGGACAAGACTCGGCAGGGATACATTTGAGTATTGGTGTAAAGACAACAAAGTGCACGCCGTAACCAGATAAAAGACTAAAAACGAAACCAGGAGAATAACACACCTGTCGAGGCTCTATGATCAAATTCGTTGAGGCGGGTCTGGGCGCCGGGTGAAGACTCTCGCCAGTACCAAATGTCGTCCGAGGGTCCGGTCCGGCGCCAAGGATTTTCTGACATCGACTGATGACGCATGGATCCGGCTTAAAATAGCTAGTTATTGCTGGAGCTGGAGCCGCAGAGTGGCCCGCTGCGGCAGCCGCCAAGCCTTTCTAACCCGGACCACAACGGTTCCTGCATCCACTTTGTCGTGCGTGACGTTCGTCAGAACTTCCCAAATCTCAATAACGTCATTCCTACATCTCAGCGACGTTGTTGTTCCCGGCGGGGGAGGTCAACAGGCCCCAAAAAGGCGCCAATTGGCGAAAGGAAGCTGCATTTCTTTAATGTATCGGAGAAAAGGATCGATTGGGTTGCGATTGCCGTAATTTCAAGACTCACTAAGTGCGGGCTTGGCGTGGGAATACCATTAAGGCTCAACACCAACGCGTCCAGTCCTTTTTGATTTTTCTTTTCAAGACATTTCTGGACTTGCACCATTTGCCAGGCCAGATCGATATCGAAAATGGCGCCTCTCGTCCCGAGGATGCATCTCTTTGAGATTGCTGACCAGCCCTGGTTTCCCTCCTTTCTTCGCGGCCGGGTCCAAGCCGCCCTGACTATTGCTTGGACGACTCACGTATACCTCCCCCTCACCCTCTGCACCCCCCTGATCGCTCACTGAACCGATGTTAGGTTCCCTTCCTTCAAGGCTCCTCTCCCGCCCAGCTCGCCGCCCGCCTTCTTTCCAGCAATCTCGCCTCCTCGGTCCGTGACTACGTCTTCATCGACTTTTGCGCCGGCAGCGGCGGGCCCACCCCCTCCATCGAGAAACACCTCAACCAGGCCATCTCTGCCTCCGGGGGGCCCACCCCGCTCATCCCGCTTGCCAACGGCACCACCACCTCTGCCAGTACCTCCAGTGTACGCAACCAAGCAAGCTATGCCGCCGTTGCCGCCGCTCCTCCCCCGTCCCAACATCCCGTGCGGTTCATCCTCACCGATCTGCATCCAGATGTCGACTCATGGAAGCGCGCAGCCGCCGCATCCCCCAATTTATCTTATATCCCATCCTCCGTCGATGCGGCCAAGGCCCCCGCTGACCTGATCGGCCGACACAAAACGGAGGGGAAGAAGGTGTTTCGGCTGTTCAACCTCGCGCTTCACCACTTTGACGATGACTTGGCGAAGGCCATTCTGAAGAATACAGTCGAGACGAGTGATGGATTTGGGTAGCTATCTGCGTTTTACCCCCGTACCCCCTATGATGCTGATGCTTTCCGGGGGAAACAGCATATTCGAGCTCCAAGAGCGGACCTTCCTCGGCGGCTTCGTCACTCTCTGCTTGTTCGGCATAGGTATCTTCATCGCTGCGCCCTACTTTGCATTCAAGTGGCGGTCCATGTCACCCGTAACGACTCTCTTCTTCACCTATGTGATTCCCGTGCTCCCCTTCGTCCTCGTCTTTGACGGGTGGATGTCGGCGCTGCGAACCCGCACAGCCGACGAGGTCGAGGCGCTACTGCGGACGTGTGGGGCCGCCGGTGGCGAGGCAGAGGTGACGCGCTGGGAGGTACGCAGTGGGAAGGCGCGCTTTATGTGGCCGGTTGGGCATTTGAATTGGATTATCTGTGTAAGGAAGGGAGATGCGGAGGTGAGCTGATGTCTCGCAGATGGCGATGGTGTACATAAGCTTTCATGACGCGCGCTTATTGTAGACACTACGGGCGCCCTACGGAGACTTGCTCTCTTTGGCGCCGGGTTGATAACCGCTTGTTGGGCTTCTAGCAGGAGATGTGGCATATTCATAACGTAATCACAACCTCACCCACCAGTATTTAGGCCAGTGTTCAGGGCAGCCAAATTCTGGAGAGCAACAACACCTTTTACCCCCATCATACTCAGACTCTCACCTTTATAGATCAATATAACCTACGATCATGATAAGATATTCTGTATTATCTCGTTGATGTGTCGCATCTACTGGTTGTACTGGCAATATGGACTTCTCCGGTATACATCCTAGCTGAATACGCAGTCAATTGATGTTCAGATTACACCTTCCAACAGCCCTCCAGCACGTGCTCTGTATCTTCAATCTTATCAAATGTACCATGAAACCATCACTATCAATTTTCAAAAATCTTGTTTGCGATACCATCAATTCTGTTCGATCACTTAGACTAGCCCCGATTTCTTGGGCGTAGGAGTGCAGCTAACAATCACACCTTTTTTTTGAGAGCCACATTGGGCGGGTTCCACACCGTTTCGCATTACGGCTCACTCTTTTCTCATCCATCTTATCCAATTCCGATCCAGCCATATCATATCCCATCTTCAGTCTAACAATGTTGTCGTGGAAAACGTGCGCGTGACCGCGTTACCCCCGTGTAAAACAGGGAAAAGAAACAAGCTAGATATCCTCAACAAGGAAAGATCGAGAGAGAAAAAAATACCAAAGCGCCGGTATCCAATGCATGTTTTATCACCCCACTGCAAAAGCAAAGACTCGCGCAAGCCGAGTCTATACAACAGGGCCGGCCTTGATGACGTCCTCGGTAGCCTCGCTCTCGTACTTCTGGAAGTTCTCGAGGAAGAGCTTACCAAGCTTGGTCACTTCCTGGTCGAAGCTCTCGTTTCCGGCTGTCCATGCCTTCTTAGGGTTGAGCAGCTCGGAAGGAACGCCAGGACACGAGGTGGGGACCTGCAGGTTGAAGACGTCGTAGTTCTCGTACTCAACCTTGGCCAACTCACCGCTGTGGATGGCGTCCAGGATAGCACGGGTGTACTTGAGTGGGCAGCGCTTACCGCCCTGAGAGAAGCCCGCACCGACCCAGCCGGTGTTCAAGAGCCAGGCGTTGGCGTTGTGCTCCTGGATCTTATCGGCTAGCATCTTGGCGTAGCGCATGGGGTGCAGCGCCAAGAAGGGTTGAGCGAAGCATGACGAGAAGGTAGCCTGAGGCTCATTGACGCCATCCTCAGTGCCGGCCATCTTGGATGTGTAGCCGCTGATGAAGTGGAACATGGTCTGGGCGCTGTTGAGCTTGGAGATGGGTGGCAGGACACCCCGGGCGTCGCAAGTCAGGAGGATGATGTTGGAGGGATGGTTGTTCGACAGGCAAGGGATCTTAGCGTTGCTGATGTACTCGATGGGGTACGCGCAGCGCGTGTTCTCAGTGAGGGTCGCATCATCGTAGTCGACAACGCGGGTCTCGGGGTCGAAAACCACGTTCTCAAGAACGGAACCGAAGCGGATAGCGCCGAAGATATCGGGCTCCTTCTCAGCCGACAGGCCAATGGTCTTGGCATAGCAGCCACCCTCGATGTTGAAGACACCACGGTCGCTCCAGCAGTGCTCATCGTCGCCAATCAGGGCGCGGTTAGGGTCAGCAGACAAAGTGGTCTTGCCAGTGCCGGACAGGCCAAAGAAGAGGGTGACGTCGCCGTTCTTGCCCTCGTTGGCGGACGAGTGGAGGGTCAGGATGTTGTGCTTCACGGGGCCCTCGTAGAACATGACTGTGAAGATACCCTTCTTCATCTCGCCGGCGTACTCGGTGCCGAGAATGACCATCTCCTTCTCAGCGAAGTTGATGGCGACCGAAGTGCCCGAGGTCATGCCCTCGGTGTATCGGTTGGCGGGGAAAGAGCCGGCATTGTAAATGGTGTAGTCGGGATGGAAGTGCTCGAGCTCCTCGGGAGGAGGACGGATCAACATGTTACGCATAAAGAGCGCGTGGTAGGCGCGCGCGCACACCACGCGCACGCGAATGCGGTACTTCTCATCCCAGCCGGCATAGCCATCGACCACATAGATGCGGTTCCTGGTGTTGAGGTAGTCGACAGCGCGCTCACGGTTGATTTTCCAGACCTGCAATTGGTTAGCGTCGGCTGTTACGAAAACACCGCAGCAGGCCGCTGGGTGGGTCAAGACTGGTTTCGGTTGTCGGTTGCGGGGTGCATGGCTTGGGATGAGGGCTGCAGAAAATGACGAAAGCGACAGGGGGGGAACTGAGGGGAACAAATCGACAATGACAGCCATGACGAGAAACGACATCAGCCCAGCACGACAGAATGCTTCCGGGCGCCCGAGCGAGACGTAACAGAATGCGCACTGCCAAGCAGATGACGTCCGCGAGCAATTGGTTCAGGATTCTGCTTCAATCGCCGACAACACATCTTATCGAGTGGGCGCGTGACCACATCTGACGCGCTCTTGGGGCGCCATCTCGGGTGCAAGCGGGACAGGGAAGAGATGGTTGACGCGAAGTCAAGAGAATGATTGAGATGATGACTCAAAACTCACCTCAGGAGTCATGGGCTTGTTGACAGGTCCCCACCTATAAGCAAAGTATCGTCAGCATCATGGCTGAGTGAAAAGCTTATGCGCAGTGTGGAACGGGCGATGCGGTGCAAGCATGCAGCAATGATGTGGTGCGACGGCGGTGCAACATACCAAATGTCCTTCTCAGACGTCTCCTCCTTGACAATGCGCTTATCAAGAGGCGAGCGGCCAGTCTTCTTGCCCGAGTACGCTGTCAGAGCGCCGCTGGAGGTGATGGCCGTGCCCGTCTCGTAAACCTGTTCATCGATTAGACCCGGTGCCCAGTGGCTCTGCCTCGGGAACGACTTACCAATGCGTCCTCGTAGAGAGCAGCAACAGAAGGATTGGGGATCTGTTCGGGCACGGTTAGTGCTGGGACCAGTAGCACTTTCGGGTTGGTCTGGCTCACAATTGCCACGCGGTCATAGTCGATATGAGCCTTCTCGTGAAGCTCCTCCTCCAGCTCGGTGTGTTCGTGCTGAGGCCTAGATAGCAGCACCTGTCAGCAATGCCCGCAAGGGAGACAGATGTTGATTCGCCGACTCACTGCACGCCACCGGGGTGGAGGCCGGTCTTGTTAACGGTGTTAACGAGCACTGGGTAGAAGGTTAGCCGTGGTCCCACCGCCATCAGAGAGTTCGGACGAAGGGGGAGGGGACTTGCTTTTGCGGGCTTGAGGTGATATTCCGGATGAAGAATGAAGCTGTTGGGAACGAGGGCCCTTTACTGCTGGATCAGTGTAGGGAGAAGCAGTTCTGGCAACTGGTTCCTTCATGGTTCTTAAGTGCTTTCGGCGCTGTGAACGTTCGGCTACGAGTGCGGACCCGGGGCAGGTTGTGAGCAGGGGAGGCGGCAGTAGGCACGGTGCAGGTCGACAGGCCTCGTCTCTTTTGGTCCACTTGCTGCAGGGTTGGCAAGAGGTGCAGATGGAGAAAGCAGGCCGGGTAGCGCAGATAAGGAGGACTTGTCCTTGCAGGGCCCGAGGCCGAGGAAAGACGGTATATAAAGACGTGGGGCCCACCGGGCCCACGGGTCCCACGGGGAGGATGAGGGGCGTCGAGCGGGCGAACCCAATGGGGCGTGACGACAGCATTCCACATTGGCGAGTTGACCAGGCCCAGCCCGGAACAGGGCCGGGTCCCATGGGTCCCTGATCGGGCGCCTTGCCATTGGACCGCTGGGGCACGAATTGTTCCCGGAGCGCCCTCGCCGTTACCCCTGTCGCCCTTCGGGACTGGCGCGCGGCCACCCACCGTCCCAATGTGTAAGAGCGCGCTGCACTGTGCCTGTGTGCGTTGGCTGCGTGTATGTTAGGGCTCCAGGTCGTCCTTCGAGCTCAAACCATTGCAGCGCGCGGTAACCTTGTTGGATTTTACAAGCCGCACTGTCCGTCCTTTGCCCTGCCCGTTCTTTTCCGTCTCCCACCACCAAACTGGCACAGATTGGCTCCGAATGTCGGCTGTAACAACCAAAATTCGTGTCCGTTCTTACCAATTGTATCAGGCTATGTGCAATTGGTGGCTCGGCAGAGCAGGGGAGGCGTGCTGTTCACATTGAGAGAGCTGAGCGCAAGCCCTGGGCGTGCGCCGTTGGCCCCGAACACTGATCACTGGGCAAGCTGAGTTTGCTGCGAGCCATGGCACATGACTTGCTCTCCGCCCAAATCTTGTCACTTTCAATGTCTAGAGCCGCTGCTTTCTCCTTGACGCAAAATAGCGAGCAGGGAATGAGCCTGCTTGGCCGGCTGTGCTCTCTCCCCAGACAGGGCTGATGAGGGGCTCTCTTGGACGGAAAGCTCAGCGGCTCTTGGGCGGCGAGCCGCTCCCTAAACTTCTTCCCCAAACACCACGCACTATCCGTATACTGCACTAGAATCACCAGTCCTGGGGCTTGGAAACGCCCAGCCCTTGGCAACCTGAATCTCCCGGTTTCTTGTCGCCGCCTCGCTCTGATCTGGAGCGAAAACCTTACCCCGCAATCATGTTCCAGGAGGGGAAAATGCTCCCCAACGAACTGACAGGGCTTGGATACCCGCACTGCACGCTACCCCGCCATGGCGAATGACGGCCACAAAACAACAACGAAGGGCCACTACTTGTTGCTGTTGATTCCGTTTCCCGTTGGCCGGTGAAAAGGGAAATTCATCTCGGTTCCCGAGCGAGAAGAATATGTCTTCGGGCTTTGCAAGTATCCAATTCAGTGGCAATACCAAGCAGTAAAGTCACCCCATAATGACAAACCGCCCCGCGTCTTACACGAACCCCTCCAAGGAGAGATTGGGCGCCTGCCGAGACGTGGACCCACCCGCGGCCACCGAAATCCCACCTTGGCTGCCGACAGCATTCCGTCATGGCACTTTGATGGCATTGTTCCGATATTGCCCGAGGTTTGCAAGTCTGCAGCCCAATAGAGTCTGCGTTTGATGGATTGGCTTGTTTCCTAGACCAGCAGACGAGATTGAAAGAACCCCTTGGTGCCCCTTCCACTGCTGGATGCGGAAGGCGGGGCAACGTTTCCATAAGACCAGGAATTTTCCCCATGCCGCCTGGGTGAGCAAGCGGGTGCCAAAATAAAAGAGACTCATTACCTTACCGGTACCGCCACTACCACCAAGATCCCTAGCAAAGAGGGGTATTTTTTTCGTACTATCACCGGTCATTTGACAACTTCGTGCTAACAAACCTGGGGACCTTACTATCACAGAACCAGCTAGTACATCCTCATCTCCTGATACCCTTTTCAGCCCACCAATCACTTTACCACTATTGTAGGCTTGGTAGCGGGTGGGGTGATGGAAGATAAAAGAGCTAGTAAGCCGCTGTTAGTACAAGGTCCACGTGCATTGTTTTGCAGTCTCTGTTTTAGTGGCACCCACTTGGTGAGCCAAGCTGCTGTTAAGTCGTGACCTTGCTTCAGTGTGTGGCAAGCAGGGGCCTTTACGTAACCTCCCATCGCTCGTGACCAACAGGCGCTGAACTGACGGAACCCCAGGCATGTGACTGCAAGCAATTTTCCAACTTCCTGCTGCTTTCCTTGTATGGAACAGAAACCAGAGAGGCAGCCAGTCACGAGCACGAGAAGCGCGGAAGCAAAGAGCGGTAAGCCAGGACAAGGAGCACAGGATGCAAACCCTCATTCCTTTTACGTTTCGTCAATGGCCACGAGCTGCACGTAGCAGCCACGACCTGCACGTAGCAGCCACGACCAGCACGAGTATCCGTATTGAGCCCTGAGCATACAGCAACAGGTTGTCGCGCCTTCCGGATTGGAGTCTCAAATTCACCAAGAGCTGCCGCACAACTGCAAGCCAAGCTGTGGAAATGATTGTTCGTCCATGTTTTGTCTTTCTTAAGCTCCCAAAATCCAGACCTCTGTCATAATTGCCAAGCCGCGGATACTAGGGTCGTATCAAAGACCTGCGGCATCTCCCCTGCATGGCCCTTCTGTGGGTCTAGAACAATTCCTGGGCCTTCCTGGTTCCGGTTTCTTCCTTGGTCTGACATCAGAAAAAACTTGCTGCTCCGTTGAGCCGGCAGTCCTGCTCGGCCCCGGACGGCCCCTCAATTTTCGCAGCAATCTGCCGATCGCCCGACATCCGCCGATTCGGAACATCACAAACCAGGCCCCTCGCCCACTTTGCAGAGCAACGGCAATGGAAGATAACGAATGCGGATTTTGTGTCAGATGTCAGATCTGCGAGGCCTGCAATATGGGAACACGGGCGGCAGTTGGATTTTGTTATCATTTCCGCCAAACAGCAGAGCATGCCGTCAACGATAACGAACGGAAATGTCCCACCCGGTGGTGCTACGACAATCTTTCAAGCCGCTCGATATAGTTAACATGTCTCTTCCGCCCGAGCCGTCCATGCCCCCTCTTCGATATCGATTGATAGTAAGGGGCAAGTCAATCTCGCAGCCAAGTAACTCCCATGGGCCCTGTGAATCGCCTTCTGCTGAAGATCCCAGATCACCATGCCTATGCGGGAGCGCCCGCGGTCCCGAAATAACCCACAGCGTGGCTCAATGACCTAGACCTTTTATGGATGGTTCAGAACACCACTCGGGCTCGTCCCGCCATCATCCACAACTTCCATGGTCCGCTACACTCCCACCAATGGCGTTGGCAACTACCGAAAGGACCTCTGCAGCCGCTATCTTGAGACCAGCTTACTCGAGGATTACACGGGAGAAGATGTATTCCGTCTCTGAATATCTTCTCACACCAATATCGGAGCCGTCTCGGAAATCCCCAGGTCCGCTGATGCTGATTGGCCAATATCGTAGTGGTTGGCTGAGCAGCCGCCACACTGGCTGTCCACAGACCAGTGTTGCACGCCTACCGCAGCCCCCACCGTGCCCTGACGTGCCCTGAGTGGATTTTTCTGCAGGCCCTAACTTGCCGCACCAAGGAGCGGCCCGGCAGCAGAGCGCAAGATCAGCGAGGCCAAGACGACCGTGTTACGTGGCAGACGAGCCCTTGTACTGGAGGGCAAGATCCGCCACTGGCAGCGAGGTGGAGGCACACAACGTGGCCCAATGTAAGCCATGCCGGCCCACCTGCTTGGTCTTGTGTGCCAGGCTTGTCGCTCGAGGACCCATGTACCTCTAGTTAAGTGATACAAAGCCCTCGGAGCTCCAAATTTGTGACTTGGTGCGACAGAACCACACTAGACGAAACTCACCCAGAGCCTGCCGGGCTGAAACGCCGCGGATGGTCGATGGCTTTCGGGACCCTTCGGAACTGATAAGCGGAGGTTGAGCCGTGATAACCCACTGCCCTACCAGAAATGTCGGGTGAAGTCGGAGAGAGTTGGTGCGACACGGCGAATAGACAGCAGGCGCTGTTGATTTTACGGAGTAGAAGCTAAAATCAACAGGCCGGTTATCTGAAGCGGGTTTTGAATTCCGACTACGGTATTGGCAAGGCCTAATGTATTACCGCACTCCTTCATGGAGATCTGTGCATCATTCGCTGTGTCTACATTTCATGTATGCGCTGTGATTTTCATAGCAAACCCCTCCTGATGAATATTGAAAACCCGCCTTTGTATTCAATTGTATGCCTGTATCAAATCCATCGCCGGATCACATTCATGTTCGAGATATCTATTCTAGTCTCCAAGTACACGGACTTGATTTTGCCGGAGTCAAAGCTTTCTGGTATGTTGATGTTGAGGCACTGGGGCACATCAAATATGAATCAGTGCGATATGACGCACTTTCAATACAGTATCTAAGGTAGGCATTTACTGCGTATTTCGGGGGGATTAAAAGAACTCCGTCTTTCGTGCTCCTCAACTTGCACAGTAGAATACTAGTGGGTTGTATGGGTGGTTTTCATATACTTGGCTTTTTTCAAGGTTTTGTTGTGCCCACAATGTTGCCGTCAGTGGGTTGACTTGCCTTGGGAAGTTAGAACTCTGTAAAAGCCATTGGATTGGGTGAGAGCCTTGGCCCAAACCTTGTTCTTTTTTCCTTTGATTAAGCAACCTCATTTGTTTTCACTCCTTGGTATTGGCAGGTGTGTATTAGTTCTACGACATACCTTGGACAAAGTTGTATTGTATTGTACGATAGAAGGATTTCTATCAAACCCCCCCCCCTGGAAAAAAAATCAACAAGATTATAAAGTATTGGAACAAAGCTTCTTACGTTATTAGATCAGGATGGGTGTAAGCTGAAGGGAATGCGTTTCCCAGTTCTATGCACGTTCAATCTGCAAAACTCAAAGACAGCGTTCGTGTTTAGCTCTTTACTTTTTGACTTGACTTTCTGTCTAGTGTCAGTTGTTCTTGGCAGATCTTGCATTATTTCAAGACAAGACTACCGAAACAACAAACAAAATCTCTGAGGGCGTGCATCAACCACACCGCAGCGTAATTCCGTCACACAGATTTAATACCGAACCCCAACAACCTCCAATTTATAGGTATTGACCACGGGGTCTAGCGCCTTTGCCGAGAGTATAGTGGCTGGGTAAAATGGGCGGACGCACAGCGGTTGAATCGCCCTCGAGCAGCCGCATACCCATTATATTGCAGATCACCAGAACAAAAAGGAGCATGGAGGGCCTCTCCCGCTCGAGACTGCCCGCTACACGGGAGAAGGTTTCTATGCTTCCGTGCCGGGAGCAGTGCAGCGCGCGTCATCTCTCTAGGTACTAGCCTGCCTGTCCCGGATTCTCACCCTCCCTTTCACCAAACCCAACAGGTATCGTGAAACGCTGCTTCGTTAGCCTCCGGAGAAAGCAGCGAGGTCGTTAAACCCGTCCGCCATGCTGTCCTACCTACTCGGCCTCGCGGCTTGCGTGCTGCCGGTACGTGGAGTGGTTGTACTCCCCGGAGGCGTGCCCAAGCCGTACAGCGGACCAAAAGGGGCAATGCATGCGTACGACTTCTTCCAAAAATGCGCGGCCAATGAACCCGAGTTCTTGACCGTCAGCAATGGGTCGGCCAAACTGCCATCGGCAAAGCTGCTCATGGCGGACCGCGGTGACGGCTACTACGACTCCGAGGAGTACCAGGGACGTGAGGTGCTGCCGTCGACCGACAGCTTCATCCGGGGCGCCATCCAGGCGTGGAGTGATCACCTGCATCTGATCATCGGGCCAGAGCTTGTGTGGTTGACTATCCTGACGCAACTGACTTTTTACATGCGGACGCACCCGGCCGAGGTGCGAGATGTCTACGACTTTGATAGCCGTCCTCCCGTGTCTATGGGGGAGCCTCCCGACTGGTACCTGATCACGGTATCCTTCTACGGCAGCGTGATGAACCGCTTCAAGTCCGAGGCGGCATACGAGTTCCTGCGGCCGTATTTTTCCACCACGAATGACGACCATCTTCTGACGACCCACTTCATTTTGCTTGGTTTTGAGAAGACCGAGTTCGTTTTCGAACGCCCAATTCTCTGCGGGCTGCCATCCGTGACGCTGCAAGGAACGTTGACGGATTGGGAGGACCTGCTGCACAAGCTGGACCATTTCCATACGTTGGGTCCCGAGGTTGTCCCATACAAGGCGAGGCTGGAGCCGGTGCTCAAGCGCTTCATCGCCACCTTCAAGGAGCCCGAGAGCGAGGCGTCCAAGGAATTTTGGAACCAAATGGTCATTGCCGAGAAATCCGACGAGTGCGGTGCGGCCCCCTTGAACATTTCGGGGTGGATCACGTCGTTCCTGTTCTGGAATGTCGATGGAACGCCCTACGCTCGCGAAAATGGCTCATTCACTCTGGACAGCTATTCATACCCAAGCCTCAATATCAGGACACTGCCTTCAGGATATGCAAAGACGCCATTCATCCTCAGGAAATATGGGGGGAAAGCGAGGTATAGAGGATACGCAATCTCTGGGCTTCTCGGAAAGCGTATTGAGGCCGGGGCACCCCTGGAGTATGTAGCGTTGTTGACACAGAAAGGAGAAAATGGGACATACGACGCAACAAAACATGCCACGTTGATGCCCAGTACATCGTGGGCTTTGTTCGGCGAAGTGGCGGACAATGCCCCAGTAAGCCAGTGGGTAGTCGAACAGGAGCTAGAGTACCTGGCATCTGGTTTGAACAGCACAGTCGGCCACGGAGAATGTACTCAGGGGTAGTCGTGGAGGGATTTGTGAGGGAAATGTGATAATCAGCGGAACCACCAGTTGACAGACGCGTTCAAAGTACCTCGACCACCTTCGCTCCGCACGCTGTGCCACCAGCCCTTGGGAATATAGAGGGCATCACCTCGAGTCAGAGTTACCTCCATCATGTCCTCCTTGATGACGCTGTCGCCCCAGACGGCGTCATAGAGAACTTGCCGCTCAGCTCCTTGCATCATTTCTTCCCCGCGAATCCTGGAGCTTCCGGTCTGTCCCAGTTTGGCTCGAGTTTGGAGAAAGAGCTGCTCGCCGTGGCGTGGTGGAAGCATCCGGATGACCTTGGAACTTTGTAGCTGACAGAAAAGATTAGGATTTGGGTCGCGGTGCCAGGGTGTATAAGTAGGCTCCAGTCCGATCCAGATGCTGGAGTCGTAAATGTCCCCCTTTCCAGCCTCTTTCACGAGTTCGGGGGTGGGCACGTCGTTCTGTAGGTCTACTGGTAGCGCGCTGAGGGGTGCTTGAGCAATGTAAAGCTGTTCTAATAAGCAGCGGCTATCATTACGACTGTTGTTGAACTCCAGTCCGACGCTGAGGAGTGCCGCAGGAGCCTCGAAGCGGAGAAAGCGGCTGTGGAAGGCGGGACTCGGTGGAAGATAACTGAGATGGTCTCTAAGTAGCTCAGCTAAACTGTTGTGTATGGCGTCACCGGTATGAGAGAGCCAGTCGAGAAAATGGGTAACACTCTCCCCAAACTGAGAAGTTTCGTTGTCTGGGGGCAGTATGAGCTCATACGGAAGGTTGATATGTGAATGCTGCTCGAAATATGGTGTGAGGCACGCTCTCTGCTTGGGCTGCGCTGTATTCGTAAACCATTTTGTCAGGGCAGGGAGCAATTGACCTTCCTCTCCTGCAAAATCTCGGATCGCGAGAGGATTTCCCGGTTCGAATGCGTCGAACCGAAACACCTTGATGCTGACGGGGCCCTGGACCTTTCGGATGGTTGAGAGCTGGCGATTTTTGACCAAGTTCCGTGATAAAGATGTTTGAGCAGAGAGACCGTTTCTGAACCACGCGCAGTTCATCCTCTGTTCCGAAAACAGTGGCAGTTCCACCCTGTCTGTGTTTCCTCTTGCGGTTCCAGGAACTCGGTCATTGGGTGGACATGATGGAGCCCACACGTGATTGTTAGTTACTTCGTACACCGCCTCAAACCTTCGTGGCTGGCCAGCACGCACGGGCCACCACCCACCACGAAATGAGGGCACGGCAGGCTCCACCGCAAGATACCCAAGCAAATGAAGAGATCAAAGTACCCCTCAACGCCAAAGGACGCTCAGTATTCTAACCCCGCTATCTACTGCCTCGCCCTTGTCGCGCCGGCATTTTGGTCCGTTCTCTTATCGGCCGGCTTGGAAAAGGGGCAACACGGGCCTGGAACATGCACTCCTAAGCACAGCGAAAGCGTCGTGGGCAAGGAATCTGTGCTGCACCCAACCAACTCAGGAAGACATCGATCGATAGCTGTCGCTGCGTCAACGGCGGCTTGCGAAACCGATCGACACCATGTCTACCTCCTCGGGTGTTGCTGAGAGCTGGATTTCGTCCTTCTGCTCCTTGCTCGGCCACGAGTATTTCGCCGAAGTTTCCGAAGACTTTATCGAGGATGATTTTAACCTTACGGGGTTGCAGAGCCAGGTGGCCATGTACAAAGAGGCATTAGAGGTGCGCCACTGCCGCCCCGAATTTCTGGAGAAATGCTGACCTTTCTGCGCTGGTTGCAGATGATTCTAGACGTCGAGCCAGAAGAGGAGGATGACGACGAAGAGGAGGAAGAAGAAGATGATGACGACGCATCGGGTGATGGTCGCGATGGTATAGGCGGCCGTGCGCATGGCGAGAGAAGAAATCATAGCCGTATCGCCAGCGATCTTTCCGTTATTGAATCTTCTGCCGAAATGCTCTATGGACTCATTCACCAACGCTTCATCTGCTCCCGAGCTGGCATTCAACAAATGTCAGAAAAGTACGAGCTTGCTCACTTTGGCATCTGCCCCCGAACGAACTGCAATCAAGCCAGAACCCTCCCTGTTGGCCTGTCGGACATCCCCGGCGAAGATACAGTCAAACTGTTTTGTCCGTCCTGTCTTGACGTCTACGTCCCGCCTAATAGCCGCTTCCAGACCGTTGATGGAGCTTTCTTCGGCCGCACCTTTGGCGCACTTTTCCTTCTCACCTTCCCCGAGTACGACCTGAGTAAGCCGGCCAGCGAGAGCGTGACCAATCTTCCGCTTGCTGGGGCCGATGGACAAGAGACAATCAATGGCTTTTATGGCAGAAACACTGCGCCGGGTCTGGGGCCTGGCAAGATTTACGAGCCAAAGATTTACGGCTTCAGAGTATCCGAAATGGCACGCTCTGGGCCGCGAATGAAGTGGCTGCGCGACAAACCGGGCGACATCACAGTCTTGGACGAGGCCCGGCACTTTAACGAAGAGAATGCGGACTCGGACGATGACGATGAGAGCATGAATATGAATGGCAGACAGATGGTGCGAAGGCGACCCGGATACAATCAGAGGCTTAGGCAGCATCAGCGGCAACACCAGAATGGCAGCCCGATGGCAATCGAAGCCAACGGAGCCGAGTCAGAACTATAGGCTTGTATACGGGACGGCTTGCTCAAGATACCCCAAGCATGCCGCGCCGCAAAAGCGGGTTGGGTGGACTGAAATATTCGGCCCCTGTCACGCAACAAAACAGCGCGGCCCCCAAACCATAGATCTGGCGGAATCCCCAGTCAGCATAGTCGGCGTTTCTTTCCCGAGGCTTTTCCCGTGGACGTGTGAGAAACAGGTGCTTGGCGTTGGCCGCGCGGTCTTCTCGGGGTCTGGTGTGGTATGCATCAAGTGAGGAATGAGGAGGGGCAGAGGGATGAACATGGTAGTATTCTCTCCGCTCTTTTCTCCTCCTTGTCGGCCCCTTGTGCAATGGTGTTTTTTTTCTTGCGCATACACATGGTGGGCTCTCCCTTCAGTCTCGTTGGGCCCCCCTTCTTCCTCCAGCTCTACGTTACCTGGATGGGTTCGTTGGATGTAGCCGGTCGTTTGTGCGGTGACCTTGTGGCGCAGGAAACAGGAAAGGGATAGCGATCAAATACATTTCGATTTTTTTTTTCCGTCATTCTCGATATTGACTCGGGCCCCACCATCATAGACTGAGCGAGCCGAATTGCGCACACAATAAGAAACCCACCTACCTCCTCACACCCACTCTGGTTCTCTTCACCTAGTCTCACCTCAACCTCACCTCATGAATGCGTTGGCGCTCAACTGGTTTGCAGCACGCGTGAATAGGCCAGGCCATGCCGTGCCATGAGTATGTTCTGGTCCTGCTTGGATGCGGCGCAGGCGGGGTGGGCTTCTCTGTTGAAACTGTCTGTTCTGTCACAGATAAATGACGACTACTACGTACTGGCAAGTGCTACACAACCTGCTTATCGCTTCCCACTTACCCTTCTCGGTAAACAGTCCAGTACAGAATGGCCGGCGACAATGCGCGTGGGAGTGGTGGGGAGGGCGATTGTGTTCGTGGCAGAGACTTGGTTTCGTTTTTGCCTTGTGATTAATGTCGTGTCTTGTTTGTTATGGTGTGTGTTGTGTCATGCTGTATCGATTTGTTCTGTTGAATCGCTGTCGTGCTAAATAGAGTGAATCCTTGAGCTGCGATGCAGGTGAGATCAGATCAGATTGGCAGCAAGGCGAAGCCAGCCAGCCAGCCTTCCAGCCTTGCGTTGCGGGATGGTCGGGTCGGTCGGGTCGGTCGGGTTGGTCAGGGTGATTTGACATTGGAACGGGCAGGCGGCCGTCAGTGGAGATTGGGAAATGGGCATGGGTGTGTAGACGGGAATGAGGATGGAGATGGTCATGGTGACGGAGATGATGAAGATGAGGGCAGACAAACGGACAGACAGACAGACAGACAGATAGACAGACAGACAGGTAGACAGGTAGACAGATAGACGGAGGGGTAGTGATCCGAGCAAGTGTGGATCATAACGCGGCAGTGCGAGCCTGCGAGGTTTTTCTCTCTTTCTCTCTCGGGGGCTTGTTCCCTGTTTGTGTGAGTGAATGCGGATGAAGTGACAATGATGACCTGGGGGTGAGATGTGTGGGATGACGCTGGGAATGATCGTTGGGGAACATGTGGTGCTCCGGCGGATTCCCTCCGCTGGAATGGGAGCTACGATACGACCTTGGGAATAGAATGCTCGGAGACTGTGGTGAGAAATGATAATGGAGGCAGAGCAGAGCAAGAGGTGATAGGTCAGCAGCATGTAAGCCGTCGAACATCACTGGTCGGACCTGGATGGACCGGACTTGGACCGTGATCGCCTAGGGAGGAGGGTTCATGTGTTGGGAAGGATCCCGCTCCAGCCCGCCCCCCGTCTCTGCGTCCCCGATGTGATATGTATGTACGAACCCGTAGTCAGACAGTCGGAAGCAGTCAGAGACGCAGCTGGGTCAGGCAGAGGCAGAAGCAGAGAGACTCAAAGGGCCAAGGAATAGAAGCCGAGCTCACTCGCAGGCCGGGTTACAGTGTGGTGGGCGGGACGGGAACAAACGCGGGACACCCGAGGCTCAGAACACAACAGAATCTCACCACCACTACCACAGTCGCGAAGCGCTGTGGCGGCGTTTCTTGACCAATCGACATAGTAATCACTCACCATCCAGCTTCTATAGCTGTCTTTTTCAGGTCGAGGCAAGTGGGTCGGGCGTATTAGCTGCTTGCTTTGACACATGGGAATAGTGGTGGTAGTAATGGAGGTTGTGTCGTGCGTTTAACGTGCGACAGGGCTGACCAACGAGAATTTATTGATGACCGTCCCCACCATCTCTCTGTTAACTCTCCACCCAGCGCCGACGGATGGTATTGCACCGAAGTTATTCCTTGCCTACTAAGTTGTAGCTTGAGCAGGTTGCTATTGGTCAGCCCGGCTTTCTTTTGGTATCTGACAGGGCAAGCCAGGGTACCTATGGAACCCAACAGATCTTATGCCCTTCCTTTGTCGATGACGGAAGTCCGGCTTTCGTGGACTTGACGGTGCGAACGAAGACCGAAGGGATGCGAATGGTCTACTTGATAGCTGAGCTGCTGCCGAGCGAAATAGGTAGAATGGACGAGGCAGCGCTATCCTAAAAGGCTTGGGCGGTCCGATAAAAACTATCCCAGGCAGTTACCAATATATCGTTAGTGCGGCTGCGATTGTTGCAGTCTAGTATGTGCGTGATCTGCGAGATGTGGGAAATCGAGATCGTATTGTTAAAGGAAGCCTAGGAAGCGATTCCTCCCGTTGCGACGCCCAGGTGCCGTGGTTGCTCTGGGCTGCTGCAAAAGGTCTATGTCGGGAAAGGCTGCGCTAGTCGGTTCCACGCAAGAAGGCAAAATCCGGGGACTGTTGAGCTCGCGCGGTGCAAAGCTTCTGCGGTTGGAAGGTCTTGCGCGATGGCTGACAGATGCTCGCAGGCGCCCGCAGACGCACGCAGACGCACGCAGACGCACGACATTTGGGCAGACAAGCGCGGCTATTGAAACTAAGGCCCGGAAACGCTGACTGGCTGAAATCAATGAGCATCTTGTGATCCCGTGGGGGCTGTGCAACGGAACTTTACCGCGAGTTCTTGGGGGAGGGTGGGCAAACATTGTGGCTTCGTCAACTGCAACTGCCGTTAGTTACACTGGGTCCCACCGAAGCCGACTGAGTGAGGCACAGGGAAGTCCAGCAGTTCGGATTGGCACCCTTCAAGCCCTAATGGGGCTATTTTCGTATCCCCGAGCTGCGGGGGCCTGGACCTGCTGCTGGTTTCTGTCGATGTCGGTGCCTCAGTCATCTTTCCTCATCAACGGCGGTTGTTTGCCCGAACCTCCAACTGCCCCACCATGACACTAACGTTAGCAGCCCTCCCGCCACTAGTTGCGGGCGGGGCGGGTCGCGCTGCCCAGGGCCCCACTGATCGCTGCTCGCAATAAGGAACGTCCCGTAGGAAGCTCTGACCACCAGAGCTGGTGGGTGAAGGGCTGAGGAAACAACTTCCGAATCTTGAGTTTCGTTTACTATTCGAGCTGACGTGTTTTATGTAATGCCCAGTGAGCTGACTGGCTGTATTTAGGTTATCCGTCACGTTTTGAACTGACCGATTAAGTTCACCGTCATCATGCTGCAGAACGCTCTGGTCTCCGCAGCCGATTGCATGCGCAGGTACGAAGCTTAATGAGAGCTGAGATGCAGGTTTGTCTTGTTGGCAGGTGCGATTCTGGGAGCCTAGCTTTCTGCTTCTTCGCCTTCAATAGGGAAAACAACGTTAAACCATCCAATGAAGCTTGGGGGTGTCTCAGCCACTTGATTGTCTGTACAGTGGGATACACGGCATGAGTAGTGTTGCACGGCGCGGCAGGACGCTTCTTGCGTCCTCTTCGAGTGGACCTTTGGGCTCGGGTCCAGAGGCACCAACAGCTGTACCACGCAGCACGAGCCCACCACGCCAGGTGCTGCTGTGCCTCGGCGCTACTACTTTTGCCGCTGCCGGTGCCGGGCACGATCCCCACCTCACTGCGGCAATAGGTGCGCGTGGGCGGCATGCAAGCATCGAGCCTCTTTTTCTTTCCTGGGAAGGGTTGGCGGGTGCTGAGGACCTCTGGAGTTGGACCCCACCAACATGCTTCACAACACGCCTACCGTGCCCCCTGGAACCTACCTCGCCCTTCGGCCATTCCAAGACTAACAGCTCTCGGCATACTGGCCATACTTTTCCACTATCACCATGCGGGCACTTGTGGGGGGCTGACAGGCGACCAACGGGCTGTGCTGCTCTGACCAGCTGCCCACAAAGTCTCTTTCTTGGCTTGTTGGGGCAGAAACGACATACCTAACCCTAGTCTCCACGTTTGTGTACATACCCCCTTGAGAGGATCTGGGGAATGTCAGATGAATCATGTCACAGAAGTCGGTCGAGCAGTTCTCGCTCGGATCTGGCAACCTTTTTCGCGCTCGCCCTCCGAACCCAAGTGGTTCCAAAGGGCCAATGATGGGATGCGCAGTCTTCACCAGGTGTGCTGAGTATTCTAGGAAGGACCAAAATATGGATTCTGCTCAGAGCCCACACTCCGAGTTATACCTATCTATGGCATCTCCCCCCCTCCCTCGGATAGTTCGTGCCCTTCCCCAAGGTTGTCTTGGTCCCCCCCCCCCTTCCCAGGATATCGGCAGGTCCTTCTCTCGCATGTCGTAACTCTTCAAAGGGCGACCCCCTACCTCCCCTACCAACAGAATCATCCGCTGATGTTTGCACATTGGGGGCTTTCATGTTCTTTCCCTTGTCGCTGAAGCTGCATATCCTCCTTCACCCATCTACCTCCGTATATATCTCGTTGCCTCCCTGAAACATTCTCGCCGCCAAGCCTCTACTTCACTTGCCCATACTTCACTCCCCACATATAAGCCTAATAACCGGTGAGATCTGGCGGTGATTTAGGTATACATTGGTGTCCTTTGTTGTCTTCAACACCAGGGCAAGCTGTAGAGGAGTTGGAATCACCATGGCTCAAAAAGACGAACTCTTCACGGGCCAGTACTGGCACCAGGACACCTCACCAGCCATCTTCGACTCACCTTGGCTTTCACGTTCGTCTACTCGCAGCTTTTCGAGGCTCCCAGACGTCGAGGAGTCGCCAACTGTTCGAGATACTAGGGACTTCTCAAACATCTCCCTAGACTTTCCGAGACCTCCCCGCGTTCACGACTTTTCAACAGCTCGACATGCTCGAGACTTTCCAGCAGTTCGAGGTATTCAAGATGCCTCAACGGCTTTAGAAAATCCAGACCCCTCAGCAGCACGAGTGGCTCGAGAGTTCTCAATTACTCTGGGCGACCAAAGCTTCTCCAAAGCCCAAAGGCCACAAGATTTTCTGCCACCCCTGGACGTCTCCGGCCTCCCCAGATCCCGCAACGCTGAAGACCTTCGCGAAGAAGCTCGCCGTAGTAACCCCAGGGGCTCAACGAGCTCAAGTGGTGTTTCGATTCGCAGAGCCGAGGCCGACTTTGTCGAGCTGAAGCGAGAGCTCTCGCGTTTGAATCGCGACTTCAACGAACTCCGTCAAGAGCTATCACGTTTTCGCCGCGAGCGCCCAGAAGACCCCGAGAAGAACGGCATTGTAGGGGATGCGGCGCCTATCGATGGACAAGAAGAGCAGTTCGACCTCGAGACAGCTCTACGTGGCGGCCTCGACGCTGCAAGGGAGTCAGGCATCCGGCCAAAGCACATTGGCGTGTACTGGGATCGGTTTACGGTGAAGGGGATGGGCGGGAGCACCAACTATGTCAAGACCTTCCCTGACGCATTGGTCGACTTTTTCAATATTGTCACACCTGTAATGGGCTGGCTTGGGCTGCGGAAACCTGGCCCTCAGGCCACACTGCTCAACAATTTTAGGGGCGTGTGTAAGCCCGGAGAGATGGTGCTTGTTCTCGGCAAACCCGGCTCAGGCTGCACCACGTTCCTGAAGAACATTGCCAACCAGCGCTATGGATACACGAGTGTGACGGGCGAGGTGCTTTATGGTCCGTTGGATGCCGAGCAGTTCAAACAGTACCGCGGAGAGGCTGTCTACAACCAAGAGGACGACATCCACTACCCAACTCTGACGGTCGAACAAACGCTCAACTTTGCCCTCGACGTCAAGGCTCCAGGTAAACTGCCCGCCGGGCTGTCCAAGGAAGATTTCAAGCAGCGCGTTATCTCGACGCTGCTCAAGATGTTCAACATTGAGCACACACGACACACCATCGTCGGCGATGCTCTCATCCGAGGTGTCTCGGGCGGAGAGAGAAAACGGGTCTCGATCGCCGAGATGCTCATCAGCAACGCCTGCATCTTGTCCTGGGACAACAGCACGCGCGGTCTTGACGCCTCCACCGCCCTCGACTTTGTCAAATCTCTCCGCATCCAGACAGACCTGTACCGCACCAGCACTTTTGTCTCCCTCTACCAGGCTTCGGAGAACATCTATAAGCTTTTCGACAAAGTTCTTGTCATCGACCAAGGCCGCCAGGTCTACTTTGGTCCCACTAGCAAAGCCCGCGCCTACTTTGAAGGCTTAGGCTTCCTCCCCCGGCCCCGACAGACCACGCCCGACTACGTCACGGGCTGCACCGATGCCTTTGAGCGGGAATACCAGCGCTGGCGATCACCGGAAAACGCGCCACACAGCCCCGAGTCCCTCGAGGCGGCCTTTAACAAATCCCGCATTTCGCGCCACCTCGACCGCGAAATGGCCGAATACAAAAAGGCCCTCTTTCGCGAGACGCAGCAGCACGAGAACTTTACCGTCGCGGTACAAGAACAAAAGCGCAGCGGCGTCACCGCCACCTCGGCCTACTCAGTTGGCTTCCACTCCCAGGTCTGGGCCCTCATGCAACGTCAGTTCCTGCTCAAGAAGCAAGATGTCCTCGGCCTCATTCTCGCGTGGTTCAAGTCTATCATCATTGCCATTGTGCTGGGAACACTGTACCTCAACCTTGGCCAGACCTCCGCTAGCGCCTTCAGCAAAGGCGGTCTCATGTTCTTTGCCCTGTGGTTCAATGCCTTCCAGGCCTTCTCGGAGCTCGCCAATGCATTTTTGGGAAGACCCATCGTCAACAAGCACAAGGCATACGCCTTCCACCGACCGTCAGCATTATGGGTTGCACAAATCATTATCGACCAGGTATTCGTCGCGACGCAGATCTTTGTGTTTTGTCTGATCGTTTACTTTATGACGGGCCTGGCACGGAACGGGGCAGCGTTTTTTACGTTTTACCTGATGATTCTGTCGGGAAACATAGCTATGACGCTGTGCTTTCGGATTATTGGGGTGATCAGTCCGGATTTTGACTATGCTGTCAAGTTTGCCGTGGTGGTAATTACGATGTTGGTGTTGACGTCGGGGTATTTTATCCAGTATCAGTCTGAAAAACACTGGCTGAGGTGGATATACTGGGTCAACATGCTCGGTCTCGCCTTCAGCTCGCTTATGGAGAATGAGTTCTCCCGCATCAGCCTTACCTGTACGGCCGAGAGCCTCATCCCATCGGGTCCTGGCTACGATGATATCAACCACCAGGTCTGCACTCTTCCAGGATCTACCCCTGGAACCTTAGTGGTCTCGGGGTCCGACTACATCGAACAGGGGTTCTCTTACACGTCTGGCGGCCTGTGGAACAACTGGGGGATTCTCGTCGCCCTGATTATTTTCTATCTTATTCTCAACGTCATCCTGGGCGAGGTCATCACGCACGGCATGGGCGGCAACGCAGCCAAGATCTTCCAGAAACCCAATGCCGAGCGACAGCGACTCAACGATGAGCTCCGCATCAAGCGTGAGCGCCGCCAGCTGCTGAAACGCCGGAGTGAAGAAAGCGAAAGCTCCGAGATCAAGATCAATTCCAAGAGCATCCTTACCTGGGAGAATCTCTGCTACGAAGTCCCCATCCCTGGCGGCACCGTCCAGCTGCTCGACCACATCTTTGGTTACGTCAAGCCCGGCGAGTTGACTGCCCTCATGGGTGCTTCGGGTGCTGGCAAGACCACGCTACTGGACGTGCTCGCGGCGAGAAAGAACATTGGCGTCATCAAGGGGGACATTCTTGTCGATGGCCTCAAGCCCGGCAGGCAGTTTCAGCGTGCCACTTCGTACGCCGAGCAGCACGATGTGCATGATCCGTCGCAGACGGTGCGCGAGGCGCTTCGTTTCTCGGCGGACTTGCGGCAGCCGTTTGAGACGCCCCAGGAAGACAAGTATGCCTACGTCGAGGAGATTATTTCTCTACTCGAGATGGACTCGTTTGCCGATGCTATTATTGGGTCCCCTGAACTGGGCCTGACGGTTGAGCAGCGCAAGCGGGTGACAATTGGTGTTGAGTTGGCTGCGCGGCCGCAGCTGCTCCTGTTCCTCGATGAGCCCACCTCGGGCTTGGACAGCCAGAGCGCTTTCAACATTGTACGCTTCCTCAAGAAGCTCGCGGCGGCGGGCCAGGCCATTCTCTGCACCATCCACCAGCCTAATGCCGCCCTGTTTGAGAACTTTGACAGGCTGCTGCTGCTTAAATCTGGGGGCCGGTGTGTGTACTTTGGGGATATCGGCAAGGACGCCAACGTCTTACGCGACTATCTGCGACGCCACGGCGCCGAAGCCAAGGACACGGACAATGTCGCCGAGTTCATGCTCGAGGCCATTGGAGCCGGGAGCAGCCCGCGCATCGGTAACCGCGACTGGGCAGACATCTGGGCCGCCAGTCCTGAGCTCGCCCAGGTCAAGAGCACTATCACGCGTATGAAACTGGAGCAACGCTCCGCAGCCGCTGTTCACGACGCACCCATGGACAGGGAGTTTGCCGCCCCAACCTGGCATCAGCTAAAGGTTGTGGTCAAACGGGCCAACCTCGCCTGCTGGCGGTCTCCCAACTACCTCTTCACCCGCCTCTTCAACCACTTTGTCCTCGGTTTCGTGTCTGGCCTCACCTATCTCAACCTCGACAGCTCGCGCCAGTCTCTGCAATACCGCGTCTTTGCTATCTTTCAGGTGACCGTCCTCCCCGCCCTCATCCTCGGCCAGATCGAACTCCGCTACCACATTGCCCGCATGCTCTTCTTCCGCGAGCAGTCCTCCAAAATGTACAGCACCACCGTCTTCTCCGCCGCCCAAGTCATCGCCGAGATGCCCTACAGCATCATCTGCGCCGTCGCCTTCTTTCTCCCCCTCTACTACATGCCCGGTCTCCAACCTGATCCCTCCCGCGCAGGGTTCCAATTCACCACCGTGCTCACCACTGAAATCTTCTCGGTAACCCTCGGCCAGGCTCTCGCCGCCCTGACGCCCAACTTGTTCATTTCGTCCCAATTTGACCCCTTCATCATGATTACATTTGGTCTCTTTTGCGGCGTCACCATCCCTGCACCCCAGATGCCGGCGTTTTGGCGACATTTCCTTCATCAGCTCGACCCGTTTACTCGTCTTGTAGGCGGCATGGTCGTCACCGCGCTGCATGACCTCCCCGTAACCTGCCAGGCGGGTGAGCTCAACCGCTTTAGCGCACCAGATGGTCTCACCTGCGGGGAATACATGTCCTCGTTCTTTGGCCGAGGAGGGGCTGGGTATTTGGTCAGTAACGACACGAGCGCATGTGAGTATTGTGCTTTCAAAGTTGGCGATGAGTTCTATGAGCCGTTTGGGATGCGGTTTGAGAATCGGGGGAGGGATTTGGGTATTTTTGTGTTGTTTGTTGCCAGCAATCTGGTGATCCTATTTGGTGCGGTAAGTTTTTTTTCTTCTTCTTCTTCTTCTTCTTCTCCCCTCCTCCTTCTCTCCCTCTACCATTTCTCTTTCTTTTCTTCCACTCCATGCATTTCCTTTACCTCTTGTTGGCCCCACCAATATTTCCTTCTTCCCTCCACATGTTCATCCCATGAAAATCATCCCCCCATATTTTCCATCCTTCCCATCTCATCTCTACCCCCATCCATTCAACATTCAACCTAGCAGTCCCCCATCATTTTTCAAGCCACTTACACATCTTACTTTACCATCCCCACTTTTTTTTTTTTTTTTTTTTTTTTTTTTTTTTTTTTTTTTTTTTTTTTTTTTTTTTTTTTTCAATTCTTTCTCTCATTCTTATCACTGTCTTCTCAAAGACACCAAACTGACGAGAATGCAGAGCCGATACCTAAACTATAATAGACGTTAAGGGCGACGAGAGGATTCCCTCTCAGGAGTAATCTGTTGGATGGATGGATGCATGTACAGACCACAGGGAAAGAATCCTTAGTGTCAGAATCGTATGCCTCGAATTACAAAAGCCCGCATGGCGTGCGTGGTATGGGGGAATGTATTGTTTTGTATTGTACCAAGTAATAATCCTGCATCTTGCATCTGGTCTGGTATCTAATGGCGACTGGTCCGGTCTGGGTTGGTCTCGTTGAGAAAATAAACAAAACTTGGAAATGGAAAGGGATCGGACTCACATAGCGAATCACCAATGCCTGCATAATGAAAGATTGAGTCGAGCAAGTCGATACTCTTATTATTGACTACCGCACAAGATGTACTAAAGCACTCATGTGAGTTTCGAGCAACAATACCATCTAGCAACTTTCTGCCGCCCCTTGAGACGGCCGAGGCAAGAATGTACCAGCCGCGTAAACCACCCTGAATTCATAATTCTAAAAAAGACAAGACTACAAGACTCAACGAGCCCGAGACCAGATACTTAGGGAAAACCACCAAGCCGTCGTCATTCATCGCAATAATGTCCATGAGCTCCCTTTACCCAATTATTTTCACGTTCTCGCCGACTAGAACCCTAGGCAATAGTCGTTGGTCCCGTTCCCGCCGCCTTTGTCGGCTCCTGTGTATTCGCCGCCGTTGTGGTCGTCTCGCCTTGAGCAGGGGTAGTCTTTTCAGGACCAAATACCTTGTCCAGCCCAGCGGCCTTGTAGGCGCTCCCACCGGCCTCCTCTTTCTTCAGATCGGCCAGACGGCGCGCTTCCTGGTGGATGTCGGTGACCTGGTGTTGCGTCTTGGTGTAGAAATCGACAATGCGCTTGCCAGTGGGCGTGTGCGTTGCCTTCTCGAAATAGGAGCCAAGTCCCGTCAGAAGGGAAGACGCGCGGTTGGAAAGACCATAGGTGCTATCGGCGGTGCGGGCGCGGTCTGTGGCGTGCGTCTTCTTGTCGAGGGCGTCAAGGGTGCCGAGGAAGCGCTGCGTGACATTGTGCTTTTGGTCGAGCGCGATGGCGCGCTGCAGACCTGTGTCAGCGACGAGGTATCCATGGGCGAGATACTCGGCGAGAATGCGCGTGCGTGGCTTCTCCTCTTGTGTGATCTCGTCATTGTCACGGTCAGCGTTGGTAGTGGGCGGGGTGCTCTCGCCGTTGTCGTCGTCTGTGTGCGAAGACGTCACCGTGATATTGGTCGGCCCGAACTTGGTGTGGTTAAGCAGAAGGGCAGTCTTGGCGGCGGTTTCCTTCTCAAATACTACAGTGGCCGACTTGTGGTCGCCTTCAGGAGTGACAGAGATGGACGTGATTTTGCCGCTGAGCTCTGTTAGTCGGTGGCGGCGAAAGTGGGGTTAGGAGCAGGGCAGGAGTGGTTTACATACCAGAAGCTGAAAAAGTCCTTGATCTCCTTGTCGTCAGTCGCCAAAGCGATGTTCTTGACGTAAACGGTGGCCATTCCGCGCGTGGTGGATGGTGCCTTGGGGAGATATGGCGTGGTTTGGTAACCAAGATTTGGTGGTATTGTTGATTGGATGCGGGGTTAAATCCGTGGTTCCAGGGCCAGGTTTTCGATAGTGTGGAGGAAAAATTGGTTTAGGGGATATCAAATGATAAAATGGGATGGAGTTAGGTCACGGTCTGAATTTAAACAAGAGAAATTCTTCTCAGAGATTCCAAAGGCCGCGTGTTGTTGAGGAGCACGGGAGGTGGGATGGATGATGAGGGGCCGTCGATGCCATGTCGTCATCACCCAGCCGTCGAGGAGGTGCGAGGGGTCCAGCAGTGTGGCTGTGCTGGAAACCTCACCCTTGCAAGCATGTGGACAGGGGTGGCCTGTGTTGTGGCGGCTGAATCGTCGCAACCTCAAGTATGTGAAAAGCTGCAGTCATTGACTTTGACGACGAACGCGCAACTAACGCGTACATTGGGATCGTTTCGCAAATTGATATCACCCGCATATCCTCTCCTGTGGCACATTTATGCGAAAGAACGGGTTACGGTCCAATCCCTGGGTCATTGTTTGGAGGTCACTGTTGAGTCCATCTTCAATAATTATGGTGCCAAGTCCCAGATACTCAACGGCTGATCTACGTATACTAGTGATCCACGCGTTGCCGTCGAGGCTTCGCCTTGCCGCGGCATCCACCTTTGATGACGGGTGCGAGCACTAGGGGCTGGTAACTGCTGCATGTGTCGCAAAATCAGACTGGGTCATTGGGTCCCTTGCGCGCTGTAAAAACTCGAGCTGAGCTGAGCTGCTTGCTGGCCCGCTTTTCCGCTCACCCAGCGGAAACTGTGTCTGTGATTGACCCTTCTGTGGCGCTCCCAGGGGGGCCTTGCAGAAGTTCTCCACGAACAATTTGGCGTCGACTTCGATCCCGATGATGACCTCCATGACATCGCCTCAGGCCATCGTCCCCGAATTTAGGTTCGTCTTTAAAACGAGTTGTCCATTCTCGCGGTATTCAAGTGTCCCCTTACCGTCTTTTACCGGGTTCATGTACTTCTTGGCAGTGGCGGAACCGATCCAGTACAGATGGTAGCGACTGGTCTGGGACACTTTTTCAATGTCACTCAGGTTGAATGTCTCTGTGTTGACCTCTCAAACAACTGCCTGCTTTCGCCCGTAATCAGAACATTGAATAGTCGCTCGGTGGCAGAAAAAACGTAACCAACCGGGCGCAGGTATGGTCAAGTCGGTGGGCGAGCGTCAAAATGGGACATCTCGTTCTTCCAGTTCTTCTGAGTCATTGTTCGCAGGCAAAGCTGGCCGTTTCAAACATCGCTCTCACCTTTCTATGATGTATTGGCTCGTTCGCCGACTTGGTCCCTGTGGGGCGAACGCACTGCTTCAGAGCAGGTGGGTTTATTACGATCAGTACACGGGCGTCCGGTTCCCTCTTGCGAATACCCAGAAATCCTCGTAGAATATATGTCCTGAAGGGTGATTTCGTACAGGTGTAGAACAAAGCGAAAGACATTTGGTCGACGGGACACAACCATCCTGCTTATTGATAGTAGCATTCACGTAACTGATCCCCCCTCAGATGATTTGTGGATGAGTCTGGGTGTTGCCCAACTCAGTTCAAAGCTTAGCCCCTTGCTGGGCAGCAGGGCGAGCGTAACTGCAGGATGTTGTGTCGACAAAGGGGCCTTGGTCAAAAGCATGTTGAACGGCCATATTCGTATTGTTCTTTGGTACACACAAGTCACGCTACTGGATGTTGGGATGTTGACCGAGTTTGGCAACTTGAAAAGAAATGCTCATCTGAAAGGAACGCCGAGGTCCAGACCAAACATTGACAAAGCCTAAAATTACAGTGTTCTTGAACCATTTGGAAATTGCCAAAAACAATCCCATGTTCGTCTGAATAGGACGTCCGCTGCGCCTCATATAGCAGCCAGCAAAACTCTTGCCCGCCTCACTCTCAATCAACACTAGATCAAGAACCGGGTTCCATCTTGGTCGTCTTGGCAAACTTGCGAGTGACCTCATCGTCGAGAGGGCCTTTGGGGTTGGAGGTCAAGCTCTGCCATGTGTCAGTAATTAGGTGGTCGAGAGCACCATGGAAGCTTTATCATACGTCCAGAACAGACTTGTTGTCCTCCTTCTTGTGGGAAGCGTCGTCGACGCCATGGCCAGATGCCGGGGGATCATGCATCTGTTTTCCGCTTGATCGCTCGGGTGGCGGCGATTGACCACGTTCAACGGGCTCGGGCATGGTTAACTGTGATGGTCTGTTACGTGAGTGAAGCTACGACCGAGTCTTAGCACATGACAGGACATCCACTGTTGGAACTGGGATCAAACACGCACACTTATGGTTTTGAGAATCTTGCAGCGACAATCGCACTGGGAATGAATTGAGGAGCTTGTCGATGTTAAGTACGATCTTTATCCTGTGCCATCATTGTGCCCATTCCGTCATTGCGTATTGTGCAGCCAACCATGACATCATGGCACGCCAGATCGCCGCAGTTGCAAGCCGCTCGCTGTGGATCCGGCGGAAGACAAGCCACTCACTGTCTTCCTAATAAGGAGGAGCCTAGGTACCTAGGCACGTAATAACTAAGCAACACCAGCCTCACATTTGCCCGTGAACCGGAAGGCTGAAACATGCACCAGGAACTGATTCCATGGGCAACCCAGCACAAGTCTTCCCCGCACATCCCCAATTCAATCGTGCAATCGGCGACGACTCTGGGGGTTGCATGAATGGCCAGATTACTTATCATGCCATTGCCGATGTTTATTTTGGACGCGAATTGATGCCGTGTTCTAACCAACAGAGCACTGACTCTTTTTCAGCCTCCTGGTAGTTTTCTCGATCGGCTGATCACCCTTGCACTTTGGCCTCATCGCGAATCCTCAAGTCCTCCTCAAATCCGCGACAGGCAGTTCCACCAGCGTCATGCCTGACCTCAACTCCGTTCCACCTTCTCCCCATCCGCGTCGAGTGTCCTCCCAGCAGATGCCTCCCCCTCCTGTCCCGGCCACCTCTTCTCTTGACATCCTGCCATCAAACCAGAACGTCGTCAACAACGCCGGAAACCCATCGCTGCCATCTCCCCACCACCCGCCCGTAATGTTCACCTTGGGAGATAATACAGGCGTCGGCCCGGGTCCGGGCCCGATGCGCCATCCACGCCCGCTGACGGCTGCTGATCTACACCTGCAGCTTGAGAAGGAGCAAGAGGCGGTCGTATGTATGACCGCTCCGTTCAAATTCATCTTCTACTGACAATCTCCGATGTAGGTCAACCGACTTACCCGGGAGCTCTCCTTCCTCCGCGCCGCCCACAACGCATCAGTAGTTTCGAACACATCTTCGACCTCGGCGAGCGCCTCGGAATCGGTCCAGCTCGGAGATACGTACGTGGGATCCGGTCCAGGTCTCGCCCACCATCGAGCGCCGGTCCACCACCGCACTTCGTCAAACACTAGCAACCGCAGCTTCACTGCGAATGCGGGCTCGGTATCAACTACATCTATGGCCGGCATTTCGTCTCCAGCCCCCGTCCGGCCTAGCCAGCAGGTCCTCGGTAGTGTTGGCCTCAGCCGACAGAACAGCAGCGCCTCTCGCCGAAGCAGGGCTGCCTCCCCATCGCCGGCCTTGCATCATACAGCGGGGCACGGGAGTCACAATCAGACTCCATCCCAAACGCCGAGCTATACCCACTCCCACTTGAACGACCCTTCAATGGTAACCTATTTCGCCAATCGCGTGCCCAGCTATACGTCCGCCCCCGCTGCTACCCCTGGCTCGGTTGCTAGTGAGCTCTCCCCAGGCCTCCTCCCGGGAACCTCACGTTACGAGGAGACGGTGTTCTACCGCTCGGAGTTGGAGTCGGTGAAGAAGGAGAATGAGGCCCTGAAGCGCCGTGTCCGTGAGCTGGAACGAATGGTCCGAGATCGCCGCCCTAGCGACGCCAGTCGAGTTAGTGCTAGCGTTCAAGCTGGGAGGTCGCGTAGTGATAGTGTCAGTACCACGGCCAGCGTCAGCGTGGCAGCAAGCACGGCAGGAGGCGGAGGCACTAGCATTGCCGCCCAGCGCGAAGGTAGAGAGAGGCCGCGGGTAGTGAGCATGCTGAGCGCCGCGGGCAGTGTTGCAGTGGGCGTTCCGGAGGATGAGGTTCGCGTTGGAGAGAGTGCCGCCAGTGCTGGACTCAGGGGCGAGAGCTCATCGCAGTCATAAGAGGCTGGTTTATCAATTGTTAGTTTGATAAAGGATCCTTTTCGAGTTGTTACGGGGCCGCACAAGTTGGATGCGTTTGAGGAATTTGTAGCGCTGGTTGGAGAAAAATGGTATGCTGGCGTTTAGCGGTATGGTGTTCTCAGGTTTCTTTATGGGCCACGGAGCAATCCGATCAAGAGGCACAACAATAAATGTAGTTTGGGTTCAAGGTCCCAGTAGATGTTTTGACAGCCCTTCTCTTTCTTTGCTTAGCCATAGCGAGGGCAGCAGAGATTGACTTTTCCCTGCATCCATAATATTTTGCTCAATACACATCCACACATATCTTCCTGATGGCTTACCACAGAGAGTATGAATCAAATCGTGAGAACGAAGGTCCATCAACGAAGTCAGTTCTGTGAGACCATATACATGATCCTGAGATTTCAGCACTGTGGTACAGGACCCAGATTATGTACTAAGTTCTGGAGCACACTTTACCGGCACGGCCCCTAGAATATAGATATGCTGCCCAGGCAAAAGCATTTAATTGTTATTGGGCTAGGAAAGTCCTCACCAAGATGGTGTGAGCTACGGTCAGAATTGCATCCTTCCCTGGGGGCGATGTGCTGATGTGCTGTGGGATGTCACCATAACCGTGTCCTTACAGTATCTGGTGTTTATCTCCTTTTCTAATCAACGTCATCTGATACAACAAGCGCCAAAGGGAAGCGCATGAGGAACGGCGGATCACGTCTCCTTGTCAGATTTGCTGAAGAAAGACATGTCAAATACATGACAGTTGTAGCATCATGTTCCGTTTTACCCCCCTACATGTGATTACAAGACAATACACTCAACCAACAATAGAGGACAGAATTCAAAGAACAAAAACAACCATCCTCCCTCGCCTGCCTGAAGGAGCTACAGAAAAGTGAACGGGGTATAGATACTTGAAAACTCAAAGCCAGCCAGAGACAGCCGTCAGAACAGGGCGACGGAGATGAAGCAACGAGACAAAAAACGACATCGACGGTCATAAGAAACTCAGCCTCCGCTCCACGCTGCCGTGTTATACCCCCCAGTATATCCAAACAAAATTACTATGCCGAGATATACAGCCAATCTTCAACACACCGAGCTTCAGCCCCTTAACCCACAGGTTTCACCTTCACCTTATCATCCTGCAACTCCTGGATCTCGTATACGCCAATATTCCCCTCTAAATCGCCGACGAAGAGAAAGCCGCTATCTGCGGCGAAGCTCAGCTCCGTCACTTTGCCCAGCCTTTCGAGTTGCTCGAATCCGGCTTTAGGCCCGCTCTCCATGATACCCGCTTCCGGGTCCGGCCAGCACCACAGCTGCTTACCCGTGGTTGCATCGAGGATGACCAGACTGCCGCGGGCGCCGACGTCGGTGCCGCGCGTGTCGCAGTAGGCTACATAGCGGCAGTCGGGCGAGACGCAAGAGATGGTGTTGGGGATGCGGAAGGTGTGCGTCGAGTTGGCTGAGAAATCCCATACCAGCACGTGGCGCCAGTGCACTTTGACGGGCTGAAGGTTGTAACCGTTCCCGCCACGGGCGGCAGGCACGGGAACGGCGCGATAGGTGGCAGGAATCCAGATGGACACGGCGATACTGCCATAGGTGGCGAGGCTCGAAGGGAGGGCAGTTTCGAGCTCCACGTGTTGCCAAGGCGCAACGACTCGGTACGGCTCCGATGTGACAAGGGTTGATGCCGAGTCGCGGAAATCTCCACCGGGGCGATCGTGGATTTCCCAGGCGACAAGGAGGGTTTCACGCTCTGGCGGGGGGTGACCGAGGCGTGGGGGGCGGGGCCCGGAAGCAGTTACGAGGATAGGACTAGTGGCAGAGAAGGCAATCTCAGGATACTTTGGGAGGACGGGAAGGCCGGCGCGGCGCAGCTCAATGGTGCGGGTGCGCTTGAAAGGCTTCTTGTCGTGGGTAGGGTGGTAGAGGTCAATGGTGTCGGTGTGACCATGGTACGTGACTAGGGGACTCCATGCCGACTCGTAGACGTTGGAACGGACGGCTGCCCATCGATCTGCCTTCTCAATGGACTGCAGCTTCTTCTTTTTGGCCCAGTCCCAGATCTCAAGCGTGTCACCAAAGCCTGTGGCGATGGCGATGAGTGTCGTGGGTTCTGATAGAATGGCGTGGCTACGAATGTAGTACTCTCGCGACCGGGCCTGAGCCGTTGTGTAGCACGAGATCTTGATGGTGCTCTGAACAGCACCCGTGCCGATGTTCCAAACCTTGATGAGCTTGTTGCCGTGCTTGCTAGCGAGACTCGACGCTGTCGTCGAGACGTCAAAGTAGTACACAGCCGGGTCCTTGATGCCCTTCTCATTTTTGGTAACGAGCACCTTCCAGGCCCCAAGATCTAGAGGACTAGCTGACGACTGGAAGGTCAAGGGGACAGATCTAGCTGGGTGATCATCTGGCAGCGAAGACTGGAATGGCATGGGTGTGAGCGGGAGGTTCGGGGACATGGGCATGACGCTGGCCGAGATGCGGTCTGGGTTAGAGCTCTCCGAGTACCGGGACGAGGCGGCATCCGAGTTGGCGGAAGCTCGCGATGCCGGGCGGTGCATGCCTTTGGGAACCGGGGGAACAGGTGGAAGAGCTCTTGACGGTGGTTTACTTGGGGCCGGGTACAACGTGTAGCCCGAAGCGCTACCCGTTGTTGGTGTGCGTGATGGCCGTCGACCAAGTAAGGCCGAATCTTCCCGGGCACCTCCTGTCCTGCCCTTAGACTGCGGCCTACATAGGGCTGTTGTGCTGTCGCCCGTCTCATACGACCGAACTCGCGACAAGTCCTCCCCCTCACCATACCATAGGGAAGAAGGAACTGGCGGCCGCTGGCTAAAACGGTCATCCTCGTAGTCGACATGGGATCCTCCTGTATTGAGTCGGCGGAGAGTACTCCTTGACAGAAGTGACAAGGTTAGTGACAGACTTGATCACAGCAGAGGCCAGGAGTATTTCTTACGCCATCTCGTCCATGTCGGCCGCAGAGCGGGTGCAAGTGTCCATATTTCTGGATGGCGTGAGCTAACACGAGTACTGACTCGCGACTGATGCTTGATAGTTGGAGACAGCTCTCGAAGATGTCTCCCGTCGGCCCTTCTCTCGGGCAGTGATCAATGACAGAAATCTTGGACTGACAGCTAGGTGGGAGAGGTAGACCGATCAATGGCGAGGGAAGAAGGGGTTGGGGCCATGGCAATCGTAGTCATCCTGGGGAAAGACAGGGGAGTCCCCTTTTCCGACCTGAAGTGTGGTATCCAGTTTTACTCCATTTTTCCTTACTCTCCCGCCACCAGGCTCGCTCTCACAGCTCCCAAACATGTCAGTCTTCCCCATCTCCCCCAATTTGCAAATTTCAGGCTAGAGCGGCACCGGGAGCCAATAGTTTGGCCGTCTGTGGAGTGGGATGTTGGTCTGTTTCGAGGAGGCGACGGGGATATTGAGTGGAGGGTGGAGTTGCGCCCCGCGAATTCTCTGAGGGGAAGAGCTAACTACCTAGCTAGGTACCTACACTACCTGATGACCCGCATTTTGCCGTTTGGAACCCTCGTGGCTGGACGTTCTCTTGCTGTCAACCCCTGAAAGGCGCTGCTGCCCGCTGCAAGCTGCCCGTCCCAGGCTCCCAGGGTGGCATCACAGCGCTGACACCTGCACGCCCAGCTCGTCTGCGCCAGCGCCCCTCGCTCGCTATTGTTCGCTCGTTGCTTCTTTCAACGCTCCTTCAGCTCCATCCTCGCTTCCGTATCGGGCGCATTTTGCAGCTCCCCTTTCTTTTCTAAACGCTTTGGGACATATTCTTCATCTCCACGCACCAGCAGCCAACACGCAACTTTTTTTTTTTTTTGGCGCATCATTGCAAATTCGAGCCAGTTGGACGCACACGAAAAACGGCCCGAAGTGGGCCAACTTGGCCAGCCATGAATATGTTGCTAGTGGCTGCTAAGGTTGCACGTCGGCCAGGTAAATGCCCTGTCCTCCCACCCTTCTTCGTCACGGAACTCTCAACTAGGCTTAAAGGGGTATCGGAATGTCATTGTCATGGAGAGTGTCCGAAGATATTGCCGGAGGATGGCATGTTTGCCTCCCTGCGCCATGTCGGTGGATCGCCAGATCGTTCTGCCGTCGTCCTGGCAGTTGCGGTCAGCGGATGGCAGGAACAGACAGTTCTCACTTTGACTGCGCTGCCCTAACGCTAGGAAGAACATCGGCCAGCCGGAAGGCCCCAGTCGATCCGCATGTCTCAGACCCTGACCTTTCCCAGATCCATGATGCGACTCTGACATGGTCAACGCGGTGAACCCCTCTCTGCTGGAAACACCACACGGACACAGGGGGGTGAGGTTGACCTTTGAAGTCACACAATGACATCGGGAGCCACAAAACAAGTTTTACGCTAGTAATTTAGACGGTCACCGACATCACCAAATGATGCGACCTGCCAATTTCTTCGATACTCGTTCGTGGACTCCACCATTAGTCTCGATAGTGGCGGGTTCATTTATCAGAGCGGAGACGAACCGAGGGACTGGAACCAGCCAATGCTCAAACACTGCGCAGTACGACCGTCATAAGGTCATCCCATTCCCGCGCTTCACGTCTCCAATTGGTGGGCATACGCGCGATCTACTGCTGTCACCGTTTCCGCCCATAATTGTATCTAACGCGGTAAAACATACGGAGCTTGATGGCAGGGCTTGTGGAAGTCGGAAGGGGCCGCACCTTACACCCCCACACAATGGGTCGGAAATGCAAAAGTAGCAAATCGGAGGCGTCTTGCCTTCGGTTGTCGGCTATGGCTGCGGATACAGATATGGAAAGAAATTCCGCGGAGGAGGACTAGGATTAAAATATCCGCTGACCTGACCGCAGATCCTCGATAAAGCACGCCCTCCCACGTCGCGCCCTACGCGTCCACTATATTTCTTATTTTTTCCTGCTGGGCTGAGGGGATCTGCAAGACTAGGGAGATCACCCACCGCCTCTCCCGATGATGCTGCAACTTCAAAGGGGTCACCCAGATGTCGTTCTCTTTTGGGGTGTGCTTGCCGATGATTTTCTCTGAACAGGGGCATGGGGATACGACATGCGGTAAAAATGGTGCCCTGTGATTAAGGGACCTGATTAAGAGCTGATTCTCTACCGCGGTGGGAAGAGGTCACCGCCCCCAGGACGAGCCACTATATTGGCCGAATGGGTGGATTAGATTAGTTAACCAGTGAAAAAGAAAACTTGTGAATGAGATGTTTACAGTGTGGTCGGGCCGACGTTTTCCGGATTCGACTCGGTTCAGCGATGGGCCAGCCTATCCAAAACATATTCCAATGATGGGACACGTCACCCGCCGTAGAGGCGTCGGCTTGCAGAGCCGAGCCGGTCCGGCGCCTTTACATGGTTCCGCTATTGTGGGGCCGAGACGGTGACCGAGATCGTAGCCGGAATTCGGACCTTCCCGATCAAGTTTGTGGACGACAGTCCTGGACCTTACGATCATACGCTTTGGATGAACATAGTATTTCTATTCATCGAACGTCAGTCCTAGTGAAATTGGGGGTTGGGTGTCGTCTGCTTGATGCTGCACTTTGAGGTTTCTCACACCCGCTTTTGACTTACTATTGAAAGACCGAACAATACCTCTATCATCTACTTACAACCCGCCACCCAAAGACGGAGGCCCAGCCTACATCATTCAGTCTGTGTTCTCTACGATGAATTGGGTTATTCTTGGGCACAGTGAATGATTCAAAACGGTACGCATACACTATTCTATTTAATTTTAATTTTTTTTTTTTTTTTTTTTTTTTTTTTTAAAAAAAAAAAAAGTCCTTTATACTTTCCCTGACGATTACGTACCAGGCCCCCAGGTAATGAACTTTATGCGCTTCGATTCGAGGCGAACCATTCCCTGTATCTACCTTCTTGATCTTTGAAGAAGGTCACACCAGAGGTATTAAACGGGGCCCTTGTCAGGTAGAAATTTTTTTAACAAAAAAAACACCGTAGAATGGTGTACTCGGACTGTACAACCCCTGAAAGATCGTTCAGGCACACCGGCTAGAGCAAAAGGTGCCGCAAAACACAAAACAATTTGATGAATTCAAGATGTGTTAGTTTTCGGTAGAAGATATCCTAGAAGCTTCCGATTTCTACGGAGCAGCATTTGTTTGATTGTTTTGTGGTGGCCATTCGCTGGAGATCGCGATAAGATTGCGATAACGATAAATCTCCAAGCTCACCACAACCACGCCCTCCCTCCATCGCAGCTACGATCATCTTAGTTCGTACTCTAGTGCAAATCAACCCAGCACAATCAAAATCGACAACTCCCCAACCTCTACCCGCAAGCTGAGATCTATCTTCGGTGCGACCAACAGTTCACACACTATCCGTGCAAGAGAAAAGAAAAGAAAAGAAGGGAAAAGGCCAACAACACCGCCAAAATGCAAGGCTTCAACATGGGTCGTTACCACCCACCCGAAGGGTCCCCTCTCGCCTCATCGAGGTCAAACCCCCACAGCACGCAACAAACCATCCGTTTCGAAATGCCCTTCCCCATATGGTGCGGCCACTGTCCTCTCCCTACCATAATCGGCCAGGGCGTGCGCTTCAACGCCACCAAGCAGCGCGCCGGCACCTACCACTCCACAACCGTCTGGTCCTTCTCCATGCGCCATGCCGCCTGTGGCGGGGAGTTGGTGATAAAAACTGATCCCGCACATACAGACTACGTTGTCGTCTCCGGAGGTAGACGGCGAGATCGGGGCATTCACGAGGGGGATAGCTTGGTCGGAGATGCCGGGGAAAATGTGGTCCTAACAGAGCGGGAGCGCGCCGAGCAGCGAGAAGCAGCGTTTAGCAAGCTGGAGCGGACTATTGCGGATCGGGAACAGTTTTTTGACGCGACGGTGCGGATTGGCGAGTTGCAGGATGCGAGTGAACGGCAGTGGGAGGATCCCTATGCGCAGAATGCGCGGCTTCGCAGGGCCTTTCGGGTTGGAAGACGGGAGAGGGAAGAAGCGGCACGAGGGGCTGAAGAGCTACGGGAGCGCATGAGTTTGGGGATTGAGCTGCTTCCTGGGACTGAGGAGGATGCGCGGCGTGCGAGGCTGGTAGAGTTCGGCGGGGTGGATATCGAGCGGGATGAACCGGCGGAGAAGGTGCTGGCGAGGCCGCTGTTCGATATATCAGACAAGCAGTACGGGGTACATTCGCTGGTAGACAAGACTTCACAGAAGAAGCTAAAGTCGGAGATCGCGGCTGAAAAAGCCCGGGAAAATCTCGCCTCCAAGGTGGTCAACAATACACGAGCTGGTAGAGATCCGTTTCTCGAACTTGCAAGCGCGGGCAAGCTTGTCGCGCCGAAAAGCCACTCCCGCCTACCGGGTCTGAAGCGCAAACTTAGCCTCCTGGATGCGCCGGAACCACCAGCGAAGCAGAACCGAGAAACAATAGAACCAACCACCACCAAAGGGTTGGTGAGTTACGATTCAGACTCGGATTGAGATGGATACCCATCTCATTCATCCATTCCTCTACCTCCTGCCCAAGTACTCAGGTGCCACATTCTTCTACACTATAACTCAGGCGACGGTCTTCGATGGGTTGGCTCAAGAAATGTGGCAAATGTACCGCGGACTTAACTTTATGATACCCCTGGTTCTACATACAAAATTGCGATCGGATTAATGAACCTGGCTGGGCTTTATTTGCATGGTGGACATGTTGTTCTACGCATTACACCTTGTTTTTGACGTGCTGCGTATCAATAGTAAAGTGTGTTTCTCGCTATTCGGTCTCTACCGCTACCTAGAGTGGGACTTCCACTCACCGCCATTCCCGTTCCACTTCCTCAAGCCCCAAAAAGAGAGAAAAAGTTACATGGCGGAGCAGGAGAACAGAGAGCTGGACTTGAAACCCCTGAGCCGAAACCGCGCCAAACAAACAACCTCCCAGAACAAAACCTGGACGCAAAACAAAAACTCCTTGTGGTATGTATGACAGTGTTGACACTTCGGTGATGTAGTGGAAATCTCGCAATCCTCGCCTACCCATGCCTTGAACAAGAACTCATTCCCGTCTGTCGAAAAATTGGGTCATCATACGTCGTCCATCTTGCCGGCGGCCTCTTCGTCATCTTCGCCAAAACTTGCAACTGAGCTCATGTCGTCATCGTCTGCGCTCTCGGCCCCGGCTTCATCTACGGCATCCTTGGTTGCGTACCGTTGGACGTACTCTGTTCCTCTGTTAGCGGTCCGGAACACGTGATCTAGATCCAATCACGCAGTATACCTTTCACCTTCATATCGTAGCTCTTGGGTTCTCGCATCAGAAGGGCAGCGGCCTCCCCGTTCAAAGGATCGGTTGGGTTTGGGTATCGCAGGAGCTGCGGCAGGAACACCTCGAAGATGTTGATCATGTCGAACATGGGCGACCAGGTCTGGTTGATGACATCGAGGCAGACAGATCCGGACCTGTCCATATTAGCGCCACTCTTCCTCTTTCCAATCCTCTACCTGTGCCACCAAACACTCTTTATATATTATTGGTTTGCTTACAGCTCGTCAATATTCGGGTGGAAGATGCGGTTAACGAAGCCGATGCTTGGAGATTTGTAGGGATAGCTGTCGGGTAGCTCGACATGCACTTTCCAGACGCCGTTTTCAAAAGGGGCTGCACCGCGTGTAAGCCATCGTCCGTCGCTCATGGCAAGGGGTGCAAAACTGACTTTCCGCAGGGCCCTTGAACCGGACGTAGAATTCCTGCCTGTTCCCAGAGAGGCATGTATGTTAGGGGAGGTCGACTCTTCGGACTGTTTCTCTCAACCAGATGTGCTTACACTTAGCCAAGACGTTAGCTCTGTCCGACATTCCAAGATATGGGGATATTCGACGACGTACTATTATCGTTGACCAGCGTTACTTCGTAGTCGCTCATGAGCCTGGTTGTGTGGGGTCAGTACTGCTCGGACCGGCGCGGGAAGAGACGTACATCTTCATGACCTAAGAGACATAAAGCCGTCAGCTGTGAAGTATGGTGAATCACTGTCAGGTAATGTTACTCACATCTGTCTCGATGCGGCGGCGCGGGGAACTCATCTTGGCGGTTGGGTTGTTGTAGATGCCGAAGTGCGATGGAAGTGGGCTGTCGCGTCAGGAAGACAGTCTTGCCTGCGAGCTTCAGCTGGACTCGAGGCAGTACGAGGAACGGTAGCGTTAGTGCAAGCCTGGGAGGAAAGCGGGATACTGCGTTGCACTGGCGTTGTCGAACAGGCGATCGGAACGAGGGGCGGAGCAGATGGATTTTGAAGTGCTGCCCTTTCTAGAGTCGTAATAGCGCCACGGGTTTGCTTGAGTCAGCGGCGGCCGACCTGGCACGCGGTGATTTGGCTGTGTGGTGTAAATCCAGGCTGGGTTGATGAACGTTCGTGCCTTATTGCGTCGATTGGTGATTAGGCTGGTTGGCGATGCGACGAAGGATAGAGTGACAAGTAGAACAAGCGGTTCTGAAATGCCCACGACGTCAGGCCCCCTCCCCGCTTGTTAGTTCGGGAAACCGTTGGCGAATAGCGGCGATCAAGGCGAATAGGCTTGATTATGCGTCCCGACCACCGATAACAGCACCAGCATCCACACTGTAAAACAAGCCCAGCAAAGACGCATGTTGGTTGGCCACTCGCTCTCTGGCAGGTTTCAGACACCTAAGCAGTCACACCTCACAGTCTTTGTGGTCACCCGTCCACGTTACCTTGCCAGATCCGGCCACCCGCCGTGGCAACCCACCTTGGCCAGACGATCAGTCCAGCCCAGTAGTTATAGCTACCTTTTCATGCTTGTGCAGTGTAGTGCAGCACTTCAATGTGAGTGTTAGTGCGAAGCATTGCCGGCACCACATCTAGAAAATCGCGGATCCATCCACTGCCTGGAGACTGAACCCCTCTTCCACCGAGCGGGGCTGCGGCAAGACACATCAAGAAATCTTGAAGATGCGCGGGGAAAAGGAAGCTTCGCGACAGGTATATCTGGTCACGCGCACTTCTCAAAGGGGGGAAGCAGTCGAACACTACACCTGTCGAAGTCGGGGCTTTTAGTACCGTCGGAGGTTTCCAGTGCACATGCGACTCGGTGAACGTGTAGTGTGCACAGCTAAGCAGCAAATCCGCGCTTTGCAAGGCTGGCCAACTAGGTGTCTGTGATCCTGGGGCCATGAACAATCCAGTTACATGTAGTATCCCGCTACTGAGGGTGGATGATACAAGAGGCAGGTTCCTGGCACCTTGCTGTCTTGAGAGAACCTCCTCGCGGCCCGGAAAGGCCGTGGGGTCCACTCCTAAGCCCACTGCCTCGGCATCCATCAGGGCAGTTTGAGTTTCCCACATCAGCCAGACGGCATGTCTTCGTGCCCAATCAGCGTTCAGCTTGCCATCCACCCGATCGACCGAGGACAACCGGCTTCAAACCTTTGAGCAGAGGCGAACGGAGCCACCGCAACCCACCCACACTCATCCAGGCGCCGCACCGCCCGCCCACCGACCGAATAAAGCAAGAAACTCCAGGAAATTTGAAGAGATACTCAATTGTACGCAGCAAAAACCATCATGACCCATGAAATAAAAAGCTGCGCGACTTCGCCCCAACCATGGCCTCCACTTATTCCCATTTTCCTCTCTTGATTGTCTATGTGCTCAATTGTCTACGGCAACTCCTGCATTTAATTTTTGTCGCATTCGCAACCAAAACATGCACATCGCATCTAGACTGGCGAGGTCGTGTGCCTCCCTCAGCCGGAGCACCCGGCCACCATTCGCCGCTCTCCAGCCGATGTTGCTGGCCACGCACCAAGCTCGGCACAGCTCCCACTCGCCGATGGGTACGCCACCGGTCAACCCCCGGAAGAAGGTCACCGTCGGCACCCTCCGCTCCATGCACAAGAGGGGTGAGCCTATCACTATGATCACCGCCCATGACTTTCCTAGCGCCCACGTTGCCGATGCTGCTGGCATGGACATGATCCTCGTCGGCGACAGCCTAGCTATGGTTGCTCTCGGCATGGAAGACACGAGCGAGGTTCTCATCGAGGAAATGCTGCTGCATTGTCGGTCTGTCTCCCGGGCTACTAAAGCCGCCTTCACTGTAAGACTCCTCCCAACCTTGTCAACGTTCCAAAAGCATTCATACCCGAAAAGGTTGGCGACCTTCCAATGGGCTCTTACGAGATTGCGCCAAGTCAGGCTCTCGAGACGGCCATTCGCTTCATCAAGGAAGGCCGCGTTCAGAGTATCAAACTCGAAGGCGGAAAGGAGATGGCTCCAACCATCGAGCGCATCGCCTCGGCTGGTATCCCTGTCCTTGGCCATGTCGGTCTAAATCCTCAACGGCAGAACGCTCTGGGTGGTTTCCGCGTCCAGGGCAAGACCTGCTCGGGAGCCATTAAGGTCCTTGAAGATGCGCTGGCCGTCCAAGAAGCGGGATGCTTCGCTGTTGTTCTCGAGGCTGTACCGGCCGAAGTTGCCGCCATCGTGACAGAGAAACTGTCAATCCCCACCATTGGCATCGGCGCCGGTAATGGCTGCTCTGGTCAAGTCCTTGTCCAGGTTGACATGACTGGCAATTTCCCGCCCGGGAGGTTCCTGCCCAAGTTCGTCAAAAAGTACGGCGATGTGTGGTCTGAAAGCCTGAGGGCCATCGAGGCGTACCGGGACGAGGTCAAAAATAGAAACTATCCTGGCCCCGAACATACATACCCAATCCCTCAGTCAGAACTAGAGGGATTTGCCGCGAGTGTCAAGAAATTGTAACAAGAGACTTGATGTTTGTTGGGAGTCTTGGTTGGGTCAGCGTTGTGATTTAAGTAGCATGTACAGGCGCTGGAGAATTATTGATAGCATCTTGACGAGTGGTGGTCTGGCAGGCAGGTAGGCTCTTTTCGTGGCGAAGACAGATCGAGTCAACCAAATGCTGGCGTCATTGAGTATGAGATATTCAACCGCTGGCTGGAGTCCTTGAAGCACTGCCGACGTATTAGAGATGACCGAGAAAGTCAAGCCGCAAGATCGCACGCACCCTCCAGAGGTTTCCTACCACCTCATCGAGCGCAGGTGCAAAGGTGCTGTTCACATAGAGAAAGACGCTTTCTGTATCTCCCACCTTAAGCGACTTGCGCAAGTAGTCGACAACAGAGCCGAAGGTTGACACGCTCAGAACCCTAACCTCCTCACGCCGCGGTGGGGGCGCCGAGCCGACGGGCCGGAAGCGCAACACCACCTTCTCCTGGGGAAAGCCGCCGGCGGCTGCTAGGGCAGCCGTCGCGTCGCGCGGCAAGGACATGAGGACGGTGGAGGCCGACATGGTCAAGGGTAAGTCGGGGGAATCACGGCCCTCAACCACGGGAGAATCCGGCGACAGTGTGTCGCCGCTTGCTGCTGTTGCCGATGAAGTCATTTTCTAGAATGTTAAGGCTCCTTTGAGAACGACGGTAAAATTGCGGATGGCGATTGTTGCGCCCAGGATACCTTTGTCCGATTAGTATCTGATGATTCGCAACGAATTTGGCTAAGATGAAGCTTGGTGGAAGCTGAGGATTTCAGCCAGGCAAGTCAGTCCACCACTGCGATGGGGTGGGCGTTGGAGGGAAGCTGGAGAAGTGGGGTACCCAGGTGAAAATCAGCCTATGGGGTTAGGGTTCAATGGTCGCAGAGGATGAAGTTGTCAAGACCCGCGCACTGTGTTCAGCATAGCAGTTTCCTTTGTAGCAATATTTGAACTATGGAACTCATGAGAAGCAGGCAATTTGCAGGCTCAACCCCCACTCCGCATCGAGGTGTCTCGGCTCGGCGGACGATTCACGAGCGAAGAAGCTCGGTCGCTTGGCACACGAAGAATCGAAGTGCAGAGCGCACTCGTGACATATTTACACAGCAAGGGCGCCCGATCATCGCATGCAACATGTGTTAAAGCGGTCATGACATGGGAGTGAGAAAAATATGCAGCTCATCGGCTCTGCAGCCGACACGTGTATCTCGCATGGCGCCGAAAGATTCCGTTCGCTGAGAGGACGCGAGGGAAATCTAGAAAACCCGTGAAATGCCTGGAAGCCAGGGCCAAACCCAATCAAGGTTCCCCCAACTTTCTTCAACGCCGCGGTCTGGACCAGTTCGATCGGCCACCACTGGCCCATGCACGTAAGGCTGACAGCCACAGAGCGCATGATAGACCAATCAACATCGGCGTTTGTTTAAGCCACTGCCGTCTTGGCAGCGGACCCCTCTCTCCCCGCCAGCCTTCTCCAAGACAAAAAGTGGCATGATTCTCAGGGCAAATGGGGTCAAAATCGAAGACTCTGCGTCAGAAGCCCCCGATTGGGGTGTGGGAGCGTAACTCCTCGACCTCGCTGTTCTCACGAATCTCTTCCATCTCGAGCACAATGTACGATGTAGTAGAAGTCACGCCATGTCGATAATTTTCTATTAGTCCCAGGCCCAATTGGGACAATCCACTGGCTTCATTCCGTCTGAGTGCAATCCGACACCCACCAGCAGCAACACATTGGCGCCAAACCTCACTGTACCGGTTCTGCGCGTCGCTGTCACTCGGAGCTGACAATTCAGACACTTTGTCCAATCTTCCCTCCCTCTTTCAGCCCAGATTTTCGCGTTGCCTTTGGTTTCTTCTCCACCACTTGTTGCTCCAAGTACTCCTCCTGGTCCCTGTCGAAACCTCTTTGTTGGCTCTACCCTTTTTTTCCGCACGCCAATGTTGTATGGAGGTTGAGCCCAGGGTGTCCATGACAGCTGCCCTCTGGCGAATTTCCACCACACGGCGACCCCATAGCCATCAATTCCTAGCTTCGCAAACTAATCCCCGTGCGCCTTCGATTGCTTTCACTCTGGAGGCCGAGACTTGAGTCGCACTCGCAATCCAGCTGCTCTGTACTATTGGCGCTGCACTTACCGTCTTCGTTCGTTTGCAGAGTCGAGTCTGTTCGGCACCTCCCACTAAAGCGCCTCCTGGCGCCGCTGCCCCGGCTCTCACCTGTCCCGCGATAATATCCCGCCAGCACCGGCCACGAAGAACATAGCTCCTTGCTGCTCCCTAGCCTCGCGAGCTGATGAAAGCTGCGCCGTACCTGAAGTGTCAAGTCCGATCGCAGGCTTGTGCGCCGTCCACGCTCCATCTCGTGATCGACCTACTTCAACCAATCCTTCCGTCTACAGCATCGGCTTGGACGCCACACACGCAATTCTGACTATCGGGACTCGCCGCTCTCTCGGACTCGTGGCTGGTTCCCTGCACTGTCGCCCAGAGGTTTCCTGTGCGGCCTCGTACGAAACAGACGGGTAGCTGCTCTCACGAAGCTTGCTGGCTTTGTTGCTTCACGCTCTCTCGTTGGGCCGGAGTTATCATTTTAGGGCTACCCCCCCAATACCCCGTGCCCCACCAGGCAACTACGACACTTGGAAGGCAGATTGTCGCGCATCAACTCCAGAGCTAGTTGATAGTTGTGACTGCATCTATGACAGTTGCATGTTCTCATTACAGACAACGTCGCTCCCCCTCTCCTCGAAGCGCTGGGCTCTGGGCCAAAAGGTTAACACTCTAGCCCCTAGCGCCACCACCATCGCCACTGTAAAATCTCCCCGCAAGTCTCGCGCCATAGGGCCTATTGGGTGACGATGGACTCGGATCCTCTCCGGCATCTCGAGTTTTTCTCAGTGCCTAACAACCAGGTATGGGTATCGCAGCATGACCCCTGAATGCTGTCGGCGTCCCCCTCGACTTGCTCTGCCGCTCACACACACCTCAGACTATCAACCCGGTTGATCAATCATTTGCGTTAGGAGGTTCCCCTTCTGCGCAGCCAAGCTCAATATGGGATACTTCAGCGACGTTAGGACTCGGTCTACCTGGGCCGCCCTCAACCGCGCCCACGGCCCTCTCGCTCGACTCGATCGCACCCCCGACCCCTTCAACCGGCTTGACTGGAATCAGTGGAATGCCTCCAGTGTCGCGCTCTTCTTTTGGTGCCCAACCGAGGCCAATGATGCCCGTGAGAACCCCTAGGAGTAGAGACGGCCACGAGAAGAAGAGATCCAGGCTAGGCTCCGATGCAACGCCATTTGACTCGGTAGATTACTGGATTCAGTTTGACAATGAAGATTCGCTCGCCGACATTCCAGAAGGTACAGAACCTTCCAAATCTAATGCGAAAGGGAAAGCAAGAGCACCCCCACCAGCCCCACGGTGAGCCCCCTCAGGCCACAACAGATAGCTCCGGCCAGATAGATGACAGCGTCATGCTAATCTTGAACAGGAGGACAAGCACAGCTCAAGCGTCAATCAGTTCCGCCCCGACTCCTGGTCCCTCAAATCCATCGAGAACCGAGGATTTCGTCGACGACAGTGCACTGGACAAAGCCCTGTCAGATGATGAGGACGGATTCTCATCTATGAACCTGGCCGATCATCTCTCTAAAATAGAGACGGCGCCGCCAGCAGATGTCCCTCCCCGTGAAGGGCTTTACTCGACGCCGTTAAGTTGGGAGCGGCCCCAACCGGGGCTGCGGATGGACTCGCTTATTGGCCTCAATAATGCAGCCTTGAACGAGGCAGAGCAAAGGAGGCTGATTGCCATTGCTATGAATCCGGGGCCAAGCATGGGAGGACTCGGATCCAATGTAAACATCAACTTCGGCGGTTTCAATTCCGGATTTATCGGGGTTTTTGGACAGGGCGCGGACAGCAGTTATGGACAGGGCTTGGATCCAGTGTCGCCACCAAAAGCACCCGCAGCATTATCCCGACCGCCGCCTCCCCACCCTCCGAAGAAGCAAGGAAGTATAAGCGAGAAGGGCAAGGAAAAGCCAAAACCTGGCGATCGAACCGCACATAACGACATTGAGAGGAAATATCGGACAAACTTGAAGGACAAGATTGCCGAGCTTCGAGATGCCGTTCCCGCGCTTCAGACGATAGCCGAAAACGGTGAGGATGATGGCTCCCAACCATCAAGAGGGGCGAAAGTCAGCAAGGTGAGTTTCCCACTTGTCCTTTTGAAAAGAGAAGCTTGCTGACCCGGGACATAGGGCACTGTGCTAACCAAAGCAACCGAATATATCCACTATCTTGAGAGGAGAAACAAGCAAATTATGCAAGAGCATAGGAAACTCTCGCAAAGGCTGCAAGCTTTCGAGCAGCTACTCAGTGCGACAGCTCGGCCTACATACCAAATGCCGAGCTATAGCAGGACTCTCTTTGACCCTAGAGGATTCTGTTAGGAGTCTGAGAAGCTGATCTGTACATAATATCTTTTTTTCCTTCCTTTTTTTTTCTGTTTCCCGGAGTGCAGCATTTTCTGGTTCGGCGCATCTAGCGTATTGCACTACCGTCATCGCTTTAACGAAAAAGGAGGGAGGGTTAGTTTGTTGCTTTTGCATTACGCATGGCACTGTGGTTTCTTTTTTCTCCCCATTTGACTAGAACCCCGCCGAGGGGAATTTGCCAGATATTTTGGCTGGTAATGGGTTTGAATCGCGCCTCACCTTATGTGCCAGGCGTCGCACTTGAAGTCGCTTTATATCCAGGGGGTTGGGGGAGGCTGACAAGAATCAAGTCAAGCCATGATGACTTCGTATTTTTTTTGTTGTCTGTTGGCAGCATGACAATCATCTGTTGAGACGGGATCTGTCTGAGTCTGGTCATTTTAGCAACGCCAACAATCGTGCATACAAGTAGTTTTGTGAAGGAGAATGAGGAGTGTAATTTCAGTCTCGCAGGACTTCGATATCAACCACCTCCTTTACCGCCTCCGCCGTCAAGACTATGGGGCCGTCCTCATCCACACATACGCTATCCTCGATCCGCACTGCCAAACCCCGGAAATGTCGCGGCCACCGCTCATCATCCGGTACGTAGACGCCTGGTTCAATCGTCACGCAGTGTCCGTTCATCAACGGCACCGCCCGTCCATATCCCGGTACATCGTGCACGTCCAGGCCAACATAGTGACCTACATGGTGTGGGAAGAGCTGGCTTATTGTGTGGCTACCGCGCAAACCCAGATCGAAGCCGAGGGCGCAAAGCTCTTCAGCCAAAGCGGCTTCAGCGGCGCGGTGGATCCCATCCAAGCTGATTTGTGCGGAAGAGCGGCACAGGGCAACACAGCTGCGTTGGACCCGCAGGACCGCCTCATACAGATCACGCTGCGGGGCGGAGAAACGGCCAGAGATGGGCCAAGTGCGGGTGATGTCGGAGACGTAGAAGCCGTACTCGCCGCCGGCATCGACGAGAATGGTCTCTTCGGGGGAGAGAGCTGCCGTGTTGTGCACATAGTGAATCATACAGCCGCGGGGACCGCCGGCGATGACGGGAACGTAGGCGGGGCCGTCAAGGCCGTGCTGGCTGAATTCATAGGTGAGGAAGGACTGAAGGTCCTTTTCGAGGGTCCAGGAGCGGCGCATCGAGGAGGTTAGGGCGCGGCCGGAGATGCGTCCACAGTGGCGCATGGTGGCGATTTCGGCGGGGGATTTGATGGCGCGGAGGATGTTAACCTGGGGTTGGAGTGGGACAGGGGCAAGCCGTGGTGGGAGGGTGTCTTGGATAGATTTAGTGAGAGAGTGGGTGGGCTGGAGATCGACGTAGACAGCAGAGGTGGAGCGGAGGAGAGGGGGGAGAAGAGACGGTAGAGAGGTGATGGGATGGGCAGCATCGGCGTTGAAGATGTCGGCTGCAGCCTGCAGGCCGGACCATGGCCCGGACCACTGCTCAGCATGCGGATCCTTGGGCCGGCAGAAGAGGTAGAAGGCGTAGTCCCCAAAGGAGGGGCCGGTTTTGCGTATTACGGCCAGGGATTCGGGCTCCAGGAAACCCGTGAGATACAGAAAGTTGGATTCTTGGCGGAAAGGGAAGAAAACGGCTCCCGAGCGGTATTTGAGATCAGCACCTGGAAGCAGTGCAACCCCGTTCTCGGGGAGGTCGTATGCGAAACGGGCTCGACGGTTCTCATATTCTTGGGCTGTGATGCCGGGAGTGACTACTCAGCAGCCTCGTGTTAGTCACTCATGCAAAAGTTCATTAGTTGGCTCAGTTTCCTTACTCTCGCCCGGCTTGAGAATGTGGGGATGTGTCTCATGCACCGGCTGTCCAAACTGGAGCTCTGCTGCCGAAATCGCAGCATATGCCCGTCTCGATTGCGGACATGATGACGAATGGCTTGTTGGTCGTTTTGAGGACAAGACACTTAAGTTGTCTCGCTGGACAAAATGTCCCACTCGGTGTTGAAGACGCCGCCACGCGGCCCGCGAAAAACTCATCAAGAAAACCGTCCGTTTATCGGGAATACCCTTCGGGCTGGAATACTGATTGTCGGTTGTGACCTAAGGTTCAGTTTCTTGGAGATGTCAGTCGTTGGTAGGCGTTACCCATTAGTGCCGGCAGGGGGTGCTTTAGAAAAGGTAACACCGGCCCGCGACATGAGCACATTCCACTTAGCTGCGGGCAACCGCAACAAAGTGGGTTCTGACACCCAAAAGTGCTTAAAAGACAGTCCTTCACGATTGCGATTGCCTTCTAAGTAAACATTCATCAAGACGTTGAGGACAAAAATCTGTCAAGACTCGGAGGCTATGTCGTCACGGGCACGGGTGGTCACTGGCTGATGGATGAGCCAATGTTAGGCCGTTGCTGTGCGCGACGGAGGCTGGCGACTGGTGTCCGCGACTGTGGGTCCAGTTTGTTGACCTGGACTTCAACCCGGCTTAGCTTGTTGGAGCTCGGACGGGCTTGGCTTCGCGGTCCCGCACACCAAAAAGAGCCCTCCAAGCCATTCACAATCACACTTCCACACCTCCTCTCCGAGAGATCTGACCTTCAGCTCGGAAGGCGTCCTGGTCTGGTTGTGGATGCACTTCGCCGATTGTCTTTTTTCCTCCTCCCCTAATCTCTCCCTCTCTCTGTTCTCTGCGCGCTTGAACTGCGTGTAAAACAAGAGCAAGCACGACGCGTCCAGAGCCAAAAAGCGCGTCTTTTGCTTCGTCTGTTGGACTGGCGCCCTGGCAACTGGCATCCACTGGCAATCCAGCCCCTCTCCACTCCTCACGCGAACCCCGGCTCCATCGAAACTTCTCTCGCCTTCAACCGCGTCCAGAGACTCCCCTCCATAATAGCATGTTGATTGGGCATACATATGGCAGCAGTATCGCTATCCCCAACGCCTGCCCATATCTCTGCCATGTCGACGAGGCGAATCCCGCTTTCGAGCAATCCCAATGCCGCCAACTCGCCTCTCCGCACCACTTCGGCCTCCCTCTTTGGCCTGCACGCCAACAAGCTGAAGGCTCGCTCACATGCCGAGGTGATGCGAGAAGAGCCCTACGGGCAACCCCCACCGGCCAAGCGTCAGATGATTGATCATGGCACGCAACGCCCCGTCCCCTCGCCAACACGACCGAGACCGAGGACCGTAATCCATCGTGGGGTCAACAAGACTGCCAGGGATACCGCAACAGAACGTGCTACCCAGGCCGCCACATACAAACCCTCGGAGCGGGAGATTGATAATATCCGACAATGGCAAACACAGATCCGGGCTAGGTTTCCCAAGATGGTGTTTTACTTCGAGAGCATCCCCGACGAGCAGCGGGCCAAGCTTACCAAGCAAGTCACACAGCTCGGCGCTGTAAGTTCATATCTATTGATTGGACCTGTTCCCCAATGCGTTCTGACCAATATGTGCAGCGTGAGGAAAAGTTTTTTTCCATCAATATCACTCACGTTGTGACGACCAAGCCGATTCCTACCGAGAGAACAGTGCACGGTGACAACGAAACCGGAGGCGATGCTCAGGCAGCCGTGGAGCAGCCCAAGACGATTGACCCATCCTTGCTGAATCGAACGAATGATCTTGGGGTCACTTCGACAAGCTCAGTCCGGAGAAAGCTGCTGTCTGATTCAAACTCGAGCAGGAGGATGCCCATTCAGGTTCAAGAAGATGGGATCAAGCGACCCAAGCCACGCCACACCGACGTGTTGCATCGTGCCCTCGACATGGGCAAAAAGATTTGGTCTCTTGAGAAGCTCCAGAAAATTTTGGACATGGTTTTGGAGCCCGATCCGTACCGGAGCGCTGTCCTCGGTCATGGCCGCGGTGCTTCGCAGCCTGTGAAGGGTGAGCAGTCCAATCTGCTCCAACTTTTGCAGAATGAGCGTGTCCATGGACCATCTGATCGTGACCCCACGGTTGTGACCAAGGAACTGCATTATTTCAAGGGACCATACATTTACGTCTATGACATCGAGGAGAAGCTGAAGCCCATCATGGTACGGGAATACGCCAAAGTGGTAGACAAAAAGGATGGCGAATGGCCCCAATTCAGGGTTGCTTCTCAGGGTCGCTGTCCGTTTGTTGAGGACTATGAGATGCCCGAAAAGGAGAATCGTTGCCGGCCAAAGGAGAAGCCTGTCAAGGCTACTGTCGAGACTGCTGCTCCCACTTTGAAGCCTCCTCAGGCTCCTCCACCCAAACCCGTTACCGGCAAAAGAACACTCACTGAAATGGAGGATGCTCATAATCGAGGCCCTCCCATCGCTCGTCACACCGAATCGTTTGACCGCAGTAAGGTCAACAACCCACCCACTCTTGACTTCCGTGCACCAAACCAGAATGCGTTCATGAGCCACGCGAAAGCTGGCCGATTTTTGGCCGGAGAGCCAGTTGCATCAGGGCTGCAGCCTTCCAACGTTACTTCTGCGATTCGCTCTCAGATGATCTCGTCGACCTCTGGAGTGTTAGGGGCTAGAGCAGGCACCAGTAAGGAAATCCACGGCCTGCAGCGGAAGGTTTTGCAAAAGGCCAGCACGCCAGCGGTATCTCAAGACCTGAGCTCTCGCCGCATGGCCGAGATGAGCCATGATAGCAACACGTTCATTCGGTCGGCAAGCGTCAGCAGAGCCACACACCGAAAGATGGATGCCGTCGAGGAAGGCGACCAGGTAGTGAAGCAGAAGGAGAAGCTTCGGAGGACAGCAAGTGTCCCCGTCAGGCAAAGAGCCCGTGACCCTAAACCGGGTTATTGTGAGAACTGCCAGGATAAATTTGATGATTTTGATGATGTAAGTCTGTTTTCCGTCGAGTCCGCCATGGTGCTAACAATTTCGCAGCATATTGTCTCACGCAAACATCGCAAGTTTGCAGACAATAACGATAACTGGGCTCAATTGGATGCCCTTCTCAACCAGCTGAAGCGGCCTCCTCGATATCGACATCAAGAGGAAGAGTGGTGATGCACTTGATCTCAACACATGAACATCCATGGTTCTTCACCCGCTTTATACCCTACCCATCTCAAGATTCTGCTTGTCCTATTTTAACCATTGTTGGACCATTATACGCTTTGTTTTGTTTTTTTTCCTTTCTGGCACGGCTTGTAGTCAGACACCGGCATCGCATCTCGCGGCATTACCCGGCACGGCATGGGGGACAACTACGTACATACCATTACAGGCATTCGGCGGCGCTGTGTTTTCTTCGGTTGGTGTGGTTTTTCGATTTTGCGGGTTTTCTTGGTTGGTTCAGCATTCCCCAATTTTGCTCGTTGACAGGGCACGGACAAGGCCCCTGAATCTTGTGAGAAGGGAAGGACGGTACTTTGTGCGGAGGCATGGATGAATGGTGTGGCTGGAGGTTGGGCCAGGAAAGTTTATGCTCCTCTGACGAGGGTCGCTGTGGGACATGATGACTGACGACACACCATGGCAAATGTGTTTGAAGGAGCCAAGATCGGGGCTCCGGCGGTGAAGCTCGTGGTTGATGCGGGTCAGCGGTACCTAGCACTATATTGATGCGTTATGCATGTGTATACTGTATGTTAGGAATGATGACAGGAATTGTGGGAGTTGCGTGGACACTTCATGTGCTTGCATGTCTGTACCTTAACTTCTCACCACGCCGTTCAACTCCATTACATCGATGTGGAGGTTGGATCTGGTAGCGTGAGACCAAGTGTGAGAATGAGGATGATAGGTGAGCGTACGAGACTGGAAGCAGACCATCGTAAAGAGAACCAGCGGCATGGTACACCTTCTGCGAGCTGTAACACCGAATCCACTGCTCAAATGTGGGATGCCAAGACGCAGCCGAGCGGCCGACAACGCCTGGAGAAGCATCAAATATTATATCTACTTCGTAGACCAAGCAGGTTGCCATGCCCCCCTTATCCTGTTTTGTGCTTCCTCAATGGACGTTTTGGTATCACCCTAGATGTTTCAATCAGTGACTGGATTGGCTGACAGCTCACAGCCTCATCCACGACCCCTAAACGACCCCTCACCCCGCTCGACCCCCAAGCGAACCCCAACTCCAAACGTTGCGTGTCACAGAAGCGAGCCGCCTCGCTGTCGTTGTGGAATTCATATACCTATCGATTCATCTATCTTTCCGTTGCCAGCCCGGGTAATTTTTAGTTTGCGCAAGACGCAAAAAAAAGGCCACGTTCTTTTTATTTCACTTTTCTATATTACTGTTGTGTCGGTATTTGTGAGCGGTTTCGGTTTTCGACCAGCTTGGAAGGCGATCACGACACGGATTTTTTGGTGCTGGCTGGACTCCTGGCATCAACTTTTAGTTTCCATCACGAAGGGACTCTTCGCGAAGCGTTCTCTGATTAAGGAGAGCATTTCTCATCAACAATAGCCCACCGCGCGAAGGGCTCCTCCACAGGGAGATCCTCAGGTCAATGAGGACCCCGTACCGCAAATAATCCTCCGGAGACAAAATCTCATCACCACCACCACCACCACCAACAACAACAACAACAACAACAACTCCAGCGAAGTACAAAATGGACATCTATACCCTCAACCTCACCGGCCTCCTCGCCCTTTGCACCGGCCTCTTCCTCGCCCAGCGCCAACCCTCTCCCTCCATCTCCAGCAAACCCAAATCCACTTCTCCCTCCCCCCAATCCCACCCCCAAATTCCCTTCTTCCTTGTCTACGCCCTCGTAATGTCCTCTGACTGGCTCCAAGGCCCTTTCCTCTACTCCCTCTACCACGACGAGCACCGCCTCCCTGCCTCGTTTGTCTCCACCCTCTTCACTACCGGATTTTTGTCAGGCGCCATCTCGGGCTCGCTGATCGGTCGACTTGCCGATCGCCATGGTCGGAAGGCGGCATGTCTTGCCTTTTGTGCGGTCTATGCATTGTCATGTGTGTTGACTACGGTGCCTGACAAGGCGGTGTTATTTCTGGGAAGGGTGCTGGGTGGCGTGGGGACGAGTTTGCTATTTAGTGTGTTTGAGAGTTGGATGGTCAGTGATTTTAAGGCGAGGGGGTTGGGGGAGAAGGGTGTGGACTTGTCGAGGACGTTTGGGTTGATGAGTACGGTGAATAGCGTGGTGGCGATTGCGTGCGGCGTGGGGAGTGAGTGGCTGGTCGGGCGGACGGGGACAAGGAAGGCGCCGTTTTGGGCGAGCGTGGTTTGCTGTGGGTTGGCGGGAGTGGTGATTTGGGCGAGTTGGGTGAGTTTTGTTTCTGTTGTTTTCTCGCTTCTCCATCTTCTCCAGGATTGGGCTTCCTTTCTGCGTTCTGGTGGATCAGGTTATTCCTTTCTTTACTCTCTTTTCTTGGTCTCTTTCCTCCTCCCCTTTTACCTTGTCCCCGTGTTCGCCTTGCTCTATGCTCACAACACTTCCTATCCCCACGCCTTTTGACGACAGAGCCACTAACACTCCTAGGATGAAAACTACGGCGAGACTGCCCCCAGCTCCAAACCCAAACCCAACCCCAACCAAAAAGACGCCACCCCCAAACCAAATCTCTGGTCCATCCTCTTCAGCCCCAAGGTCCTGTCGCTCGGGCTAGCATCCACCATCTTCGAAGGCTCCATGTACCTCTTCGTCTTCTTTTGGACGCCTGCCCTGCGATCTGTGGCGTCCCCTAACAAGAGCCTCCCGTACGGCGTCATCTTCGCAAGCTTCATGGCCGCAACGCTGGCTTCGTCATTGGGATTCGGCATCGTGACGTCGCGCGGACTGGTGGGCTACACGAGTCTGCTGCTGGGGATCCTGGGGTCATCGGCACTTTGTTTCGCGCTCTCGGCGCGACCGCAGTCTGAGCAGTCGGCGTTTTGGGTGTTTTGTGTGTTCGAGGCGGTCGTGGGCATGTACTTCCCTTGCATGGGCTATCTCAAGGGCAAGCTAGTCGATGACGCGGTGCGCGCTCAGGTCTACGGCATGCTGCGCGTGCCGCTCAATGTCTTTGTCGTCGTGTCGCTGCTGATTACGGGTGGCGGCGGAGATTTTGCCAGCATCTTTACCGTCTGCGCAACGCTACTGGTTGCTGCAGCAGGCGCAACCTGGGCGGCCACGGCCAGTACGGCCCCGCCTTGAAAAGCGGTTGCCCCGTAGAACATAGTACTACTACTTTACCTAGGTTCTTTCACCTAGAAAATAGACACCTAGTGTAGATGACTAAAAGTCCCATCCTCGTTCATCTCCCCAATCACGGGTGCCAACAACCGCGGCAACAGCTCTGCCGCATCGCCCGCAAAGGCAAAATCGCCCTCTGGCATCCTCCGCAGATTTTGCGGCAGCTCAGCATCGAGATTAACGGTGGCAACACTCGTGCCCGCCGACCGAGCCTGCTCAGCATACCCTGCAGCGGGATACACCACGCTGCTGGTACCAATCACCAGCACCAGATCTACCTCCGCCGAGTCAATCCACCGGTCCACCTCGACGAGCATGTTCTCGTCCAGCCCTTCGCCAAACCACACAACACCAGGCCGCTGCAGACCCCGCTGGCAACTCGGACACGCGGGGATCTCCTCGGTGGGGATGCGTTCCAGCTTGTGCGCTGGGTCCAGGAGTGGGAGTGTCTGTCCCGGGTCGACGTCTTGCGAGGCGGAGGCGATGGCGGGGAACAATGGGTCGGAAAAGTTGTCGCGCTCGATCCAGGAGCAGCGGTTGCATTTGGTATCGAAGAGCGAGCCGTGGAGGAGACGGAGTTGGGAGTCCGGGTGGTCAACCCGGCGGTGGAGGTCTATATATGTCAAGTTAACTAGATATCCCGTCTGTGTAAGGGTACTACTCCGTAGGTAGTGAGGTAGGGTAGGTAAAGGGGAAGCATACTGTCCACGTTCTGCGACAAACACAGAAACCCAGGCATTGCCTTGGCCAGCGCCACCAATGCGTAATGCCCTGCGTTAGGCTTTACGGTCAGTGCCATATGCCGTCTCTTTGTAGGTGGGCCTGTTAGCATCACTCGCATTACCACCACCATGAATCATTTTTTTCTAAAAGTCACGTACATAACCATAAAACAACCACACCAGACCTGGATCCCTTTCAAATGCCTCGGGGGTCGCCAGTGACGTAGCCTCGTGGTTCCGCCATAGCCCGCCCGCGCCCCGAAACGTGGGAAGCCCCGACGCCGCTGAGAGTCCGGCCCCGCAGATGGCCAAAATTCGCTTGGACTGGGCGAGCTTCTCGTGGAAGGCTTCGACGCTGTTGTACCGCAGCATGGTTGCGGTTATGATTCCCCTGGGAATACGGATAGGAAGAGGGAGATTCGGGGTGAGGTAGCGAGAAGACAAACGAGGTCGGATCCCACTGCTATGGAGGGAGAAGAGTGGCATTGACATTGGTTTTATTCGCGGATTTCCTGCGACGGAATTCAGACGCGGAGTTGATACCATCCACTGGCCAGTATTTGCGCAGGAGGGCAGATGCAGTGGGCCGTTGGTGGGAAGCCTTGGTGTTGTGCGTGTGTGTATGTGTGTGTGTGTGTGACACAAGTCCTCTCGGGTTCAATTCCGCTCGGTGAACCCCGCATCGCGAATTTCTTGATTGATCTTCAGCCAGACCTACTCTGGGCAACAGAAACCCGCCAAGCCATGAGCATTTCCCAAATTGGAAGTCCATGATGCACACTTTTGTAGGAAGGCTGAAATGCGACTCTGCTTCATTTTGATCGGCACTCACTCTCACGGCTTTGTTCCCTGAATCAAACCAAGCCAGGACTTTAGTAACACGATTGCCAAACCCAACCAGACCTATAATTCCATCATTATCAACCTGCAACTTCACACTCCCACCTACCTCATCATAAAAAAGCCTAGCATTACCACCATCTCCCTTCTGCTATATAAAAGGCTCAATCCTTCATAGGCATTTTTTTCGTCGCACAAAACCCACATGGGTGTCCTAACGTTAGTTTTGAGGGAATTTTAATGACACCCATTCATTGTCGAACCTTGTCCTTGTCATGTTATTATCGCCAGCTGTATAAAAGAAGAAAAAAGAAAAAAAGAACCCCCGCATCCCATCACCGTCCACCACTCTTTAATAGATCCCATATTTCACATTTTGCGCGCAAGTTTGCAAAGTTTGTCTTTTCCCTCCATCTATTCAGCCGGATCCGCATTCTCGGGTCCCTTTTGCCCGGCCACGCCTCTGTCCGCTCCCTCCTCGCCCAGTCACAGGCGGTTATTACTGCATCCACAAGCGCCGAGCCAACAAGCGGAACCAGGTGTGTGTGTGTTGTGTTTGTGTGTTTGCAGAGGTGGGCCTGCTTGGCCTTGGGGGGCCTTGGACAAGCTTGGGTGTAATAAAATAAAATTATTGCCACCCTCTAGCAAGAAATAAAATTAGCAAACACGCGGCGGCGGGATGTCACGTCGCGTTGAGGAGGAGGTCTCAACACGACATCACTAGAGTAATGAATGGGGAAGAATACCAAGTGTCCAAGAAACCCCAAAGTGCAAATGATCCAGAGAGACTAAGATTTGCCTAACGAACCAGCCCAAGAAGACCAAGAGTCCCTAATAGGATAACAACGAAAAAGTCATTTCACGGATCACCCACCACAAACACAAATCGCGTCTTCATTCACTTCCCTTTCAAAATTTATTCTTTGTTGTTCTTTGCATTCTTCATTTTGGGTTCATACAAACAGTGTCAAAAGCACCCCAAGTAAAAAACGGGGTATGGTATAAAACGTAACAGGTCTGGAGAAGGAGAAAAAGGACATCCAAAGCAGAAACAACAAAATACACATCTCTAAAACATGCATTCATCTAGTGGAAAAATAGAAAATTACCACGCTGATCCGTTGTCCTGCCGCCTAGTTCCAGTTCACATTATACACATCCACAGGCACGCACACAATTGCTCGTTCGATATACAGAAGCCCTTCGTCGTGCTGTTATTCCGCCCGCTGATTGGCTTTCTCCTCCTCCCACTTGGAACTCCTGCCGAGTGTGAGGCCAGGTTGACGCACGGAAGGAAGAAGTATTAAAAGTCAATAAAATAGCAGTCTTGATAGGGGAAAATAGCCTCAGTTTGTTTTCGGGAGTTAGACACCGCTGGTATATACCGAAATGGTATTATGTGACATGTTGCTCAGAGAGTAAGGTAGAAGAGAGCAGCGCTGACAACAAAGGCGTTGCCAAGAGTGAGAGCCATCTTACCAGCACCCGAAGGAGGCGCGGGCGGATTCGAAGTACCAGGGGTTGACGAGGTGCCCGAAGTGCCAGTGGTATCCGAGGTGCCAGTGGGAACCGTGGAGCCAGTGCTGGCAGTGGTGAAGGTGGTGGCGGTGGAGGCGCCGCTACCCGAGGTCTTGGTAGCCGAAGTCTTGCTGGTCTTGTCGGTGTTGTCGACCGCCTTGCCGTCATTGACGACCTTGATGCTCTGCCACTTGCCGGTGCGGTCGGTGTACTGGTACTCGGTGGCGTCCTTGGCATCACCGCCGCCCATGTAGTCGACAACCTTGATGCTGCGGTAGTAGCTGTCAAAGGGAGCGTTGGCGAAGTTGGCGAGACCACCAGCCCACTCGATAGTGCCAGGGCGGGCATCGGAGCGACCGCCAACCCAGGTTCCGAGCTTGACGCGCATGGGCGACTGGGGGTACAGGGAGCAGCCCGAGGTGCCGCTGGCAAGCACAGTGCGTACAGTGGTGCCGTCGATGATCCAGTCGAGCCTCTCGCGGGTCCACTTGATCGTGTAAGTGTGGAACTCGCCAACTGGGTTGCTAACGGGCGAGAAGCCACCGCGGTCGTACGTCTCGGTGCAGCCCTTGCTAAAGTAGTTGGTCTGGACGCGCGAATTGTCGAAGCCAACCCACTCCCAGTCGATCTCGTCAAGGTCGTCAGACTGGAGGACGACGCTGGTCACGATACCCACGCCAGGGGCAGCCCGGAGCGTGACGCTGACCTCACCGAAGAAGATGTAGCGGTCGCTCTCGACCGTCGGCGCATCCGTCTCCTTCTTGATGCTGTAGACACTACCCAGGTTGGCGTCCGTCGTCAGGGTGGTGCCAGCGAGCTCCTTGACGAAGTCACCCTTGCCCTTCCTGAAGTCAAGGTCGATAACCTTGGCACCCAGGGCCTTGGGGTTCGGGCAGCCATCTGTAATTCCAAGTCAGCAAACCACTGCCAGCAGTGTGCCTCCTTCCAAAGCAACATACCCCGCTTGGTTGGGTCGCAGTCGGTGTGTGTCTGAGCTGTGACGAGGGTAGCGGCGAGAGCCGCGCAGGCGAACTTGGCCAACATTTTGTTATAGAGTATGGGGAATGCTTAGATTTCCTGTGCTTCTGTTGATCGCCGAGTAGCAGTTGCAGTTCGGTGCAGGTAAACAAAAGTCGAAGGAAGCGCAAAGGACTTCTTCGAACCAACGAAAGCGACAGTGAGTGAGTGTCCGATTATACCAAACCCGCAAAGAAACAGAAAGAAGGAGCCTTTAACGAGAGACTGAATGGATTATATCCAAAGGAACGAACGGGGTTCGAGGGTGGGAGGAGGCAAGATTAAAAAGCGGGAGGAAGGCGGAAGGCGCAGAGACACGAAGCACTGCTCCTCCCAAGCCCGTGTCCCCCGTCTTTGAACGAGGCCAGCACGCGCTCCTTACCGATGCGACCCAGCTCAGGTGCCAAGCTGGGCAAGCCGTCCTGAACAAGACGACATCTGACCAATCATCTAGTCGCTAGCCCATGGGTCCTGCAAGGAATCGAATCCCAGAAGAGTGGCGCTGTTCTGCCCTGCGCAAAGGGGGACAAGGGTGGCATGGACCCTTGAAGCGTTCCCCTAAATAAGTTCCCACAATTTTTCCCTTGGGAGGGGGTCATTGCCCGACCTCCCTCGGCGGATGAGAATTAAATACGAGCCTCGCATTCACGCGGCCCAGTGGTGAGCTGGTGAAAAGTTTGCGGTGTGGGGTAACAGGGCATCAGGATGCTAAGTTCATCACGGCAGTTTACGACGACAAACCTGCATCGAACGTGCAAATTGAGGTGGTGTAACGGGCACTAAGGCGGTGACTCAGGGCCACATCGCGGGTTCGTGTTACGGACGCCGAGGTCGAAGGTCCCCAGGCCCGCAACGGTCAGGCACCCATCGGCTTGGTAGTGGCCTAGGAATGAGATGCGCCGTAACCAGCCATCGCTACCCCATCAAGAAAACAAAGTGCCAGCCATTTGCTGATCCACTTTGGGGAATTGAGCCCTTTGGAAACGGTTTGGAGAGTGGAGAGGGACAACCACCAAAGACGGCGCGAACAGACAGCGAATGAGGGAAAAAGTCCGGGAACTTGGTGCGCTGACAATGGGCGGTTTCCCACTTATCCCACTTATTTGTCTTGGCGAAGGCCCAAAAACCAGGAAAGCGGCCTCCTGAATGGGCAAAAAAATCGGGATGGGAAGAGGATGCGAAACAGTGACCGAATCGCCGTCACTGGCCGGTTTGACTTGAGCGGGACGCCCCTCTGGTTTCTGAAACAGGAGAAATGCGACGGTCCAGCGGTTTTTGGGAGACCTCCCCTATTCCCTGCGCACTGTCAAGTCTCATCGCAAGACAATGAAGGCGTTGAGAAGAAGAACTTCAGACGCCGCTGTCTTGCTTCGAACAACAACGGAGGGCGCATCGCGCTGGTTGCTGTTGTGCGACACAGGTGGCAGGTGGCGTCAAGACTCGACAGCGGCTCCCCAGTCGTGCCAGTGGGAAAGTCACCACCAATCTGAGAAAGAAACGTCGCAACGTTCCATTCTTCAAAAACAGTTCGTCTCGTGGTCGTCGAAAGAAGAGGAGCCGAGATCGTATTGATTGTCCAGTGGGTGTTATTCATGCGAATGTTGTGGCTGTGCTGCGCGCTCAGGATGAGAGGAACAAACTACGGCCTCCAGGCCGAGGTGGAGCAGAGCGGTCAAGGCACCTGACAATCTGCTTCCCTTCGACACAAAATACCATTTTCACTTGGCTTCTGCGTTGGCTCGCCTGTCTAGTGCCGCATCTTGGAGGCAAACAAACTCGGCCGGTGGGTTATTTAGAACATTCTTTCATTTATCCCAAAGGACCAAATCAAAGCCGTGCAGGCGCAGCGGCTCGTTGAATCCGGGTCAACGTCAACGGGTGTCAATTGTGTGTGATTGGATGTTTGCCGATCTCGCGGGAGATCATCAAGGCATGAACTTGATCGTAGCTAACGTCTTTTTGTTGACCCCATTTTGACCCCATTTTTAGCCTTTGTGCCTGACCACGAGGCTGGCGAGCATCGGCAAGAGCCGAATAGCTTTGAACTTCTCTACAGATTGTCATAGGTGTTCTTTTATGCGGCATGCTTACTAGTTGACATTTTTCAGAGTCGCCTTCAACTCCGGGGTTTCCCGGGGTACATCCGGGCAACCACAGCATCAATGTCTCACCAGGATACGGCAACGGCAATAACATGGAAACCTGTCATTCCCGACGAAGACATACCTCAGCTATTCTGCACCATGCCGATCACGGTTGATCTTCTGCTTTGTCTTGCAGCCAGGCCCGCCGTGACCGCCTGCGCAGTAGTAATAACAAACAGCAGTCCAGCTGGATGTTGACAATGCACACTGTGAACATTTTTCCCTGCAGGCTGCAGCATACCATAGAAAATGATTCATCTTTTTCCCTGCAGGGCGATGAGGCTCAACCGGCGGGTCAAGTTAAGCTTCAAGCCCCCGTTGGAGGACGAGGAGCTGATTCGCTGAGGCATCTGGGTGCAGATCGGCGGCGACGATCGCGGGGTAGCTCGGCTTACACCGCATTCATCTGTTACACAGGCTGGTGAACCAGGTTTCTGAAAACCTGTTATTTATCATTCATCATTAATCATGGGGGTGTTTTGTAAACATGGTCCTTTTAGACTTTGCTGACCGCCCCTGTGCACTTGGGTTGTCCTCCGTCTTGAACTGCATTCCATTCAACTTAAATTTTGCCATCCTCCAGCTGTTATCTTGTTCAGCTCACATCGGCAATTTCTCCGTCATGGACTACATTGCTCCATCAGAAACACCCGTGAAAGAACCTGCCAAATTACAGCACGATGTCGCCGACGACAGCGCCAGGAATATGGTCTTGGTCGATCAGGTTGGAGAGGAGATCCCCGATATCGACAAGACGGTTGAGAAGAGCCTAAGGCGGAAGCTAGATCGCCGTATTATTACACTGGTGTTTCTGGCTTACCTCCTGGCCTTCCTCGACCGGTCCAATATTGGGAATGCCGAAACGGCGGGCATGAGCAAAGATTTGGGGTTTGACGATGCCCATTTCCAGGCATGTCTTCTTCTTCTTCTTATGAGGTCAAGATTTTTGTGCTTGCTGCTGACGACGAGGGGGGTTGGTAGTGGCTACTTACCATTTTTTACATTCCCTACAGTCAGTTTCGCGAATGAATCTCATGTCAGGGTTATGAAAGACTAACATTCCTAGTCATCTTTGAATGGCTCGCCATCATGTGGAAGATTGTCCCTCCCAGTACGATTTGCTTTCTCTCCCTTGCACTGGCTACCTATACCCATACCCATACCCTGATTAACACAACCAAGATATCTGGGCCGCTGCCACTATAATGACCTGGTACGATATCCACGACTTTATATCCTTCTTATTCTACTCCCACTAATACGACCAGGGGCCTCGCATCCACCCTGCAAGCCGCCGCCTTCAATTGGTCCGGTCTTATGGCCTGCCGCTGGTTCCTCGCTATGGCCGAGGCCGCTTTTGCCCCCGGCGTGCCGTACCTCCTCAGTTTCTTCTACCGGCGTCACGAGTTGGGTCTCCGCTGTGGAATATTCCTCTCAGCCGCACCTCTCGCCACTACTTTTGCTGGTCTGTCGCTTCGCTTCGCGCTTTGTTTACTCCAAACCCTCCCTCCCCCTTGCAGCCAACAATAGCAACACTAGGAAACAGCGGGGTAAAGAAAAAGAAAAAAGAGAGAAAATACTGACACATTAAAAAGGTGCCCTCGCCTACGCCATCACTCAATCTCACACCACCCTCCCTGCCTGGCGCCTCCTCTTTCTAGTCGAAGGCCTCCCCACGCTCGCCCTCTCTCTGCTTGCCCTCCTCCTCCTCCCTTCTTCTCCGTCCACCGCCACCTTTCTCACCCCCGCCGAGCGCTCCGTCGCCCATGCCCGCTCCATCCTCCAATCCGGTCAATCCGGCCCCTCCCGCGTCGGTACTTTCAATTTCGGCGAAGCGCTCTCCGCCCTCTCGTCGCCCCAAACCTGGATCCAACCCCTCATGTACTTTTCGTGCAACGTCTCCTTCTCCTCGCTTCCCGTATTCCTCCCGACCATCCTCTCACAGATGGGGTACAGCCCCATTACCGCCCAGGGTCTCACCGCTCCGCCGTACTTTCTATCCTTCCTGATTTGTATCGCCACAACCTACCTCGCTGATCGGACCCAACAACGCGGTCTCATTATCGTGGTCCTCTCTACGGTAGCGGGGGTAGGGTATATTCTCCTCGCGACCACCTTGCAGGTCAGCATTCGATACGCGGGGGTCTTCCTTGCTGCCGGAGGTGTTTTCCCGGCTATCGCCAACACCCTGCCATGGGTGTTGAATAACCAGGGGACCGACTCCAAACGGGGTGTGGCGATTGCGCTGCTGAACATGGTAGGGCAGTGCGGGCCGCTTCTGGGAACAAGAATGTTTCCATCGACGGATGGGCCACGCTATGTGCGAGGTATGGGGGTATGTGCGGGATTCATGTTTTTCAACGTCTTGTTGGCCGTGGGGTTGAGGGGGTGGTTCGTTAGGGAGAATCGGCGGTTGGAGAGGAACGAAAGAGAAAGGAGGGAAGAAGGGATGGGAGAGGGAGAGGGTGCTGTAAACAAGGCCGGGGTGCTGCAAGCACAGCGGCCCATGGGAGCAAGTGAGATGGAGGAGAACTGGGGATATCGATACGTACTATGAGTTGAGATTTTCAGGTCCCACCTGCGTTGCCATTCGCAGATCCAAAAAAAAAAAAAAAAAAAAAAAAAAGGTCAGCGTGGGCACAAGGAAGCGAACCTCAGTCTTCCAACCCTTTTCACTGAAAGAGCAGACCCGACGCTGGGAAACAAAAGCGCTAGTCGTCAGGAAGTTGACCATGCTCGTACCACTACACCATATCCGTTTTAGTTTTGCTCTTTCTCCCGTGTAGTTTTGATGGAATGTAATGCGATACGAGAAACAAGAGAAGAAAGGGGTGGGGTTTATATACTTGGGACCCTGTGTGGAGAATCTGCAAAACAGTGCTGGTAATCGAGAAGCTGAATCCTCGGAGTGGCTTATATAGTGTGTACTTAATGCCCCAAGACGTTGAAGTTCTGATGTGGCGTCCAGCATCACACCGCGATTCAAAAATTGCCGAGTTGAGCGGAGCTTATGTACCCAAAGGCGCCCGAGTGGTGACAGGAGGGTGTTTCTACACCGCTGAGTACTTCACTGGACAAACCGACTTGGAGAATGAAGAATTTACAGAATAATAAGTCCGCATCATCGAAGCGAAGCTTCGATGATGCTCCGGGAACCGAGTTTGCTACAAAGTAATGGAGCGAGGCAAGCTGAGCTTACTCTATATATCTAATCCGTGGTTTTTCGTTATCACATTGGTCGAAAGGTAGCGGCACTACCAGTCAAGCGGCCATTGGGCGATAGTCTAGTACTTGCCAGGCGAGAAAAGAAATCTAGTAATCCAGGCCACCATCTTTCCAACTAGCCCTGCAGGCCAAACAGGGCCTTGATTATTGGATTTGCCGTAAGAAATAGGCCTAGTGGGCTTTTTTTTCAGGGTGTGCATCGCTTGATGGATGGGCAGGGCGGCCGGTAGGGCCTGCCCTACCCGGCACAGAGGCAAGGCGGCGGCTTCGCTTCGGGGTTTCGATGTGGCTTAAAGTCCACATTGACTTGCTATTCTATACTCTTAACTGACGAGGGAGACACTTGGACTGTGGTCTAGACTTGTGATCTAGACTTGTGATCTAGCTTTGCCCCACCTGGGGTCTCCTTCCACGAGCGTCGCACATAATACCAAACACAGCAGAATGCATCGCAACGTAGCATGGCACGACATAGCCAGAGACAATATCGCCCACCTGTCCCCATCTCACCTCGTCAGGGAACGGGATGAGAGACGGCGACAACATGCTGATTAGCACAGACAAAGCAAAACAACCCCCCATAAAGCCAACGTGCCGTCCATCCCAAAGCAATTCCAACCAAGCCAAGCTTATTGAGTCCGGTTTAGCTGTAGTCTCGCGTGCCATCTGGACGACTTCCCAAAACCGGGGAATCCCGTTTCACTGGTTCGTGGCACGTAGTTCATCCCCTGTATCTCGACCCGCAAGCTCTGCATCGTGACGTTGTTGACGAGAACACCATCATTCTGTTAGCCTTCTGTTAGCCGCCACACCTTCAGTTCATTCTATGTCGGGTTGACCCACCCTGCGAACCTCCCAAGCTAAATTCTTTAGCAAATATGCCTTTGCTTCTGATGGATTAGCGGTCTCGATAGTCCCATTTCCCAGTGTCAGGCCCTTCAGTGGGAGGTTCGCCGACGCCAATCCGACCCTTGGCATCGCGAGCAATGACATGCGGCCGACGACTGAGCTATGTGTCACAAGATTCACTGTTGACGGGAGAGGAATCTCGGATCGGTTGACCCAGATCTGGGCTGTGTAATAATGTAACCGAGTATCTGGCGGTGAAGAACCTGTTGGTTGTCGTCGCTGCGCCTGGTTGACGTTGTTCGCATTGTAGAGGGCATTGACTCGTGAGCGGATGTAATCAGCCGATGAGGCCGGAGACCGATCCCAGTCGTTGATTTCTGGGTAGGTATACCCAAAGGTGCTGATGTTCGTGGCTGAGTTGCTCGTGTGCAATATGATATTCCGATTGAAGAAGGGTTTCAGTGGGCTATCTGCAGTGATGTCGCTTCCGGTGGGCGTCCCAAACTGGCCGGTGGATTTCCCGGTTATCTTAAACATCGGCTTGTCATAGTGTATAGCTTGCCACATAGCCACAAGCCGGTCGACATTGCAGTGGTGAAGCATGCTGCCAGGTATACGTCAGATTAATGTCAGTGAAACGGGATTTGTTACCCACAACAACGGGTCGAAGCCGGACCAGTCAATGCTCCCAATTGTCCCACCGCACCCCGCGTTGTTGTGAACAATGTTGTGGGGATTCTCGAAACTTGACGCCTGGGACTGATCAAACGCCATGTCTTCAAACCTCTCAGTCCTTGTAAACACATCGTACTTTTTGTCATTAGCTTGCAACGAACCATAAACACCGCCAAATGACGTACCACATAACTTGTCAAATCCTTTGCTACCGCTTCCATCATCTCGTTCGACCGGGTGCCATTGTTGCCTCGAGGGCCGCCACACCTGACGGTATCTAGGGACTGCGCCAAATCACCTCCGAATCCCGACAAGACCGAGGGTCTCTGGAAACGGTAGCTATTCAAGGGGTTCCGGACTGTGACCGTTCCGTGAGGTCCGTTTACCGTGATATTTACCAAAGTAACCGCGTTTGGCAGGTTAGCCTGTGATGCCCAGTCCCAGTACGGCTGCCTTAGAGTCTGGGCCGCAGCCTTGTATGCCGGGGCGTCCCTTGAGGGATATTCGTCCGCTATTCTCACGGCATGGGAGACAAGAGTTTGCTGTTGGGGTTTCAGCCGAGGAGATACTCCCTCTGTGGCGTCGGGTAGGGTTCTGGTACCTCGAAGAGAGCCACGTACGCTCGATGCCAGGTGGGGAAGAGCAAATCCTGAACCTGATAAGCTGGTGATTCCCCTCACGATGCCCTAGGCATGAGTCACTGTACATTATGGGGACAATACCCCGAGTCCCTCGGGGCACCATCCACTTGCTGGACTCCGTTCCACGCACTGTGCGGAAGTCCATGGATACCTTCAACCCGGTTAGACGCGCCTAGCCAGTTTGGGGTATATCAAGAGAGACCCTCTTGCAGCCTTATTTACCTGCTATCGAGAAGTATGACAGGGGGTCTGTCTCGTTGACAGCCTGGAGAGCTGATAGAGCAAGAACGTAGAGGTGCCTGGATAGGTGGGATTAGATACCAAGTCGCATATCAGACCCTTTGCGTCACTTCTTTGTCTTACCACTCGGCCCCCCCTTGACTGTACAGGTCGTTGATGTTTTTTCTGGCTGGCCTCTGGCCGGTCCTGCGGTCAATTCCGGTTGTGACGCCGACGAGTGGGATCGGGGATTGCTGAGCCGCCACCTGCCCACACCAAAGAGCCGCAGCGAGGCAGGCTAGGCCCGCAGTGGTCTTTCCCATCTTCGCTACCGAGAACCAACCACGAAGAAGAGGGTCGGGCATGAACAGGATAAAGAGCCAAAGCTGAAGGTGCAGCCACACCGCCAAGCACCAGAGGTTAGGCCAGTGGGGGTGGGATCATGATGGCAGTCGATGGCATTTTATCGGACGCGGAGGAATAACACATGCTTCTCTGAGCAAGACGAAGGGGACCCTCTGGTGCCGGCGGCGGCGCAGCTGTAACAATCTCACCAACTTTGTGGTCTTTGAACACAAGCATTTTTCCTGCCTCTTGGTCTCATTTTCCCTCCCCCCGTATCAGCCACCATCTTGGTTACAGGTTGGGTCGGAGAACACGAGGGAAACAGCCGATACGAAGAGCACCGGTCCGCCGCTTGGGAGGGCGGAGGGGGGGTGTCGTGCGCCGTCAACGAAAACCATCATCGGAGCTTGTCGCTAAAGCAGGGGGGCGCTGTAGCTCTTCGCATGTCGTGTCTATACGCAGCATGTTGCAACGTACAATCGTCTTGCCTCCTAGTGACCTCTCTCACGCCAGTCGTGAGAAACTGCTGGCCGCTCGGGCGGCTGCTTGCTGCAAGGGCAGGTCGTCTGTGCCGCAGCCATTGCCGCAGCCGTTACGGTCCCGGCCATATTCCGGTCCCCGAGACTTGAATGAGTGGCGAATGGCCGGGCGAGGACGCGACCCAGTGAAATCAAGCTTTAGTTGGAGACAAAAAATTTTCACCATCTGCGTCGTCTTTCGCCCGCCGTCTGGTGTTGCGTGGGGGTTGGCGTGGCATTGGTGTCGTCTCTCCCACGCTCGTCAAGGCTGGATGCGTTGTGGCAGTCTGCATGGCCAGAGAAAAGAAAGAAAATGACGAGCATGACTAAGATTTAAAAAAGAAAAGAGCAAGCAGATGAAGCCCAACAGGGTGCCCCGACACGACTAGTGCCCAGCGTCCTGAGAGTCCGGCAGTCGAGCCCGACGGGCCTGAAGACCACCAAATGTGGCTTGCTGCAGGCCCCGCCGCGCCTTCCCCTCGGAAAACTTCAACCTCACCTCAACCTCAACCGCTGTTCCCCTCTTTCCGAATTCCGTGAAACCGCACTTCGCGGTGCTCTTTCCTATTTAGTTTCACTCCCAGTCAAGACTTTCGACAAGAGGTCCCAAATCTTCAGGATGGGTATCAGTGGCACAGAACATTGCGGTCCTGTCCAACCTGCTTCTCCCGGCTGCCTCCGCCATGCAAATTTGGCGTCGTCAGGTAAGGTTGGCACAAAGCTAGCCCTCAGCTCGCCTCTGATTGCTCGATACTCCTGCAGGAAGAGCCTCTTTTTCTACACCGCCAATGTCGAATGTTTCGTTCCCCCACCTGAACAGCCAGTAGTACCTCCTGAAACTGGGCATCCATGGGACCTCTCCTCCACTTCTTCGCTTGATATCTGTCGTCTCAAACTCCTATCGCATTCCGATTACCTCATGAGATGGCTTTGGGGATGTCAGAAAGCGACACACGTTGGCACCTATCGACAAGTGATAACAGCAAGGAAGAAGCCGCCTGTGTTGAGCTATTTCCTTTTCCACTCGCAAGCGTCAGGTCATGCATGTCCGCACCTGCAGCAGAGATGAGATTGACCACACGCGGGCCCGGGACCGACCGCCCGCATACCCCTGGACTGATTCCAGTTCCTGCTTCCAAGTTTTCCTCGCACACTGTTGTAGCCACAGCCGCTTGCTGCGGCCCACGGAATGAAGAAGCCGGAGGATGGGGAACTGAGGTACCAATGTCATTGGGAAGAGCTTTAACTCATCACACCATCCCACAGATACGCACCAGACATGCGGTGAGGAGAATAGAGAACATGTTTGCCTGGCCCTACCTCCCACAACAGACGCACGCGCACTCGCTCGACCACTTATGACCCTCTTGTCGTGCGACAGAACTCCGCATCACAACATGCTGGAATCCCACCAACCAAAATCCATCATCAAAGAAGGGGTACGTACCTGTCCAGGAGCTCCAAGCCCTTCTGCCCTAGCTACCTGACCTACCTACGTACCCGCCCGTTAGTCCCAGCCCCAGTCCCATGGGTCGAGCCTAGTGCTGTAATGCTACCTTGCCCCTCTTTTCCTTTCTTTTGACTCCCACGCTGAAGATATCTCCTACCCTTCTCTCGCCTGAGGTTGGTCAGTTGGGTCCAATGCCTCGTCGGCGGTGCCCTGCGAACCTAGCGATCTGACATTGAATGACAACAGCTGGGCGGCGCTACGGGTTGGGTTCCAGTGGGAGAAAAACAAACAATCCAGAAGCCCCCAACTTCGAAAGAGGGTCTCCGCTTCTCATGCTACAACAGGTCGTGATTTGTTCCCTTCCCCCATCGGCTGCCGCGGTATGTAGTCTTTTTTTTCCCCCTTCAGCTGGTTGGAGAACAGACTTGACAGCACCTATGTGACAATTCACCACCCATGAGCCCATCCCGCAGTGCTCCCGTCCGTCCTGTGGAACGAACCTCTTCTGTTGCAAGGTGCTCTACTGCGCTGGTGAGCCCCAAGTTGAAGAACGGGCCGAGTTGAACACAGGAAAATCACAACACAGCATGGATAATGCGATGGCGGAGGGAACTGAGTGGAGGTCAAACCAAACTGACGCGCGAGATAATACAGCGAGGGAGCACGGGAGTACGTGCGGCAAACACATCGCCTTTGCTCCAAGAGTCACCCACCCAAGTCGAGGTGTAGATGACCCCATTGTGTTCATAGAAGCAACTTGACTTACATAGGTACCTAGGTAGGTAGAGAGGTAGCCATCGTCAGCCACGGAGCCAAAATGGCCGACCCACGAGATACAAGTGTTATCTCGGAGGGAAACACAGAATACGAAGAACGCGATCCCGGAGCAGCACCACATCATCTAGAGCTAAGAATTGTTTAGTACTACCCCGACCAGGAAGCCACGCAGCTGATAGGTACCTATGTAGGGCGTAAATCACTTAGCAATGACGAAAAGTCGGTGTGTGACAGGAGAGAGAACATTATATTGCTTGCGTCCATATCGTGATAGAGTCTCAAGAACTAACTTTTGTTGGCAGCACCACCCCCTCGGCCACCTGCTCCGCCTCGCCCGTGTCCATATCATCACCAGCATCCGACATGATGCTCCCGACCTGGTCGCACCACACCAGCGAAGCCATCCCAGCCGGTCCGTAGAAAGCAATAGAAAGCAAAAGAAGAAGATAGAAATTGACCAAGCTATTAAAAGAAGTGTAAGAGAAAACTCCACGCTGTGCTGCAAGTTGCCCATTTCTGTTTTGATCCAACGCCAAAACCCCGACATAATACGTCATCTATTTTGCTTTTTCACCCCCCCCCCCCACTCCCGCCCAAAAAATCTCCCAATATCCGGTACCTATCCCATCCCGCAATGGTGGCATGTCAGAGCCATTTGCAGTGAAAACGCCGGAAAAAAACAATTGTATGAGTGTGAGGGTGCCGTGTAACGTGGTGGCTGTCCCTTCCGAGGCGGGGACGTGAAATGTGTATTCCCCCTCGTGGGCCCTCAATGCGGCCTGCCGTTCCCGGAGCGCGTGTCATTGGTCACGCAGTAGATGGAGAGAGGAGGAGAATTGATGGCTGGTTGAACAACGGGGAAATACGGGTCGTGTTGGGTCATGCATCTGGCTGCTCCCGCGTGGTTGGGATTCACAGAGACTTCTCAAGCATGATGAGGTCTCGGAAACCTTCTTTCCACTTGCGGTTCTGGTCGACGCTTGGCCGTGGGAGCGGGCTTCTGGCGTAACCGCCGTAGCCCATCCAGCTCTGCAAGCCGGCCTTGACGCCAACAACGCCGCCTTGAATGGCAGTCCAGTCTCCTTCGGCAACAATCTCTTGCATATCCTGAGCCTCTTCGACGCGGCCTTGGTTGTAGAGCTCAATGGTCTTGACGCAAGCCTTGGGCGCAATGTTGGCGAGCCCAGCGAGAATGCCATGGCCGCCAGCTACGAGGGACTGAATGGAGAAATCGGCCGAGCCGGCCAGAACCAAAAATTCTGGGTTGCTGGAATCGCGCTTCAAAGAGAGCTTGCGAGTAGCCGAAGCCACGCGGTTCAGCTTGCCCGTATTGCCACAGGTGAGTTTGACTCCGACAATGTTGGGGTGCTCGGCAAGCTGGATAATGACATCCGAAGAAAGGTCCAATCCGCCCACAGCGCCGGGGAAGTTGTAGATGATGAGGGGGATCGGAGACGCGTCTGCCACGTTGCAAAAATACTTGATGACAGTCTCGGATGATGGGGCGAACAGAGGCGCGTAGTAGGAGGGCGGGAGCACGAGGGCATAATCACCGCCAGCCTCCCACGCTTCACGGCAGTACTGGATGGTTTCGCGTGTGCTCTGAGAGCCACAGCCAACGATGATTGGCATGTGGGAAAAGCCAGACTCATTGAGGGCTTTCCGGGTGGTTGCCGTGACCAATTGTCTCTCGGCATGTGTGAGATGGACGGCCTCCCCGTTGGATCCTTGAGTAGCTAAACCGGTCACACCGGCACGTGCCAGGCGGACGGCATGCCGTGCAATGGTGGCCGTGTCGACGTCCTCGGTGCCTTCCTCGAAGAAGCACATGGTTGGCACATAGACTCCGGGAGTAAGAGGCCGGGCCATGTGGAACGGTGAAGAGTCCAGCGATGTGCTGCTGTAGGAGCTGCTGAGCGGCGAATGCGCTTCGCCGACGGTCAGGTGTCCGGTCAAAAGGTTCGAGGCACCCGAGGGACGGAACGACCTGTTGAAGCCAGCGGTGTAGCTGCCCGTCGGAGAGGGAGCGTCATTGTGGGGAGACATGATGATGCTAGCGTAAAGGGTAGGTAGGGAAGGGTATAGTTCAAGTGAGGTGAGGATAACTGGGTGAGAGATCTGGGGGAGAGATGAGAGGCGGTGGATGAGGGGGAGTTTGGTCTGGTGTTGAGAAGGGGAGGAGATGGGGATATTTGTATAAACAAGGTCCAGCGATACGTCAATGAGTTGGAAGCAGGGGATAGGGTCAAGGGGACGTGATGGGTCGATGCCTGAGGGTCGGTGATAATACTTAGCGTGGTTTCTTTTTTCTCCTCTCACATTGGTGTGTAATTGTCCCTTTTCCACCTTCTCCGGCCCCATGTCTCGTCAAGGTGCCCAGGCCCGGATTGGTGGCGCTCCATGACGGCCAAACATAGCCTGGAGCCGCTCAACTCCGATGACCTGCACCTCGAGCCGGCCGGGCAGAGGTATCGAAGGACGAGAGAAGATGAGATGTGATTTGATGCGCGCCACGAACTCACACGCCCTCGTCCATATCCACCAATCTTGGGAAGCGCGGAACAAGGGTGTTGGTCGCTGTTGCTTGGCCCGAGATGTACCCACGACACAGTGCGAATTGTCCCGACCTGTCAGAATCTTGTCACTCCCCGAATGGGGAAGGGCTCGAGCGTGACAAGGCACGACCCAGCGAGCCAGGATGTGGGCAAGAAATTTGTGGGCTGCTGTGTGGGGGTTGCAAGCCTGACGGGCATGGGAGTGACAGGCACCGCTTGCTTGGGTGCCAATGGCCAAGCCGTGTCCGCTGCCGCTAAGCCCGTGAGGGGAAGCGTCCTTTGCCTTCTCGGCTCTAGTCTTGATGCGGAGAAAGGCTCCAGAACATCTGCAAGTGACGTCCTGATCAGATCGGACACGCGCTTCCCCCTTTTCTGGAAGGGACAACTGCTGCTGCGGTCGCCGTCTCTCGAGGACCATGCTTGTCATAAAACGGCAATTTTCCGAGCCCGCCGAAACGCCGTCCGTTTTCCGGACACTGGTTTTCATGATGACGGCCCTGTAAAACGGAGCACCTCACTCATCTCGGTGTACACTAAACTTGGCCAGGCGATCACTCTCTCAACTCACGATTGCTGGGCCACCCAAGACTGCCGCTACCGTACAGCGCGTATGCTGGCCGCACAGCTGGCTTCTTGACATGCATCCTGCTTTGTGTTGCAGATCTTATGCTGGTTGCCCAAAAGTTGCTTGAGACTCTTCGTTGTAAATTCCAACATGGTGCCCTCAGCCTCGTCGGTCTTGACATTGGTTTCCCGGCCTCCCAGCGATGTACGTGTCGGCACGGTAGAGGGCCATGGGGTTGCTAATGTTACAGATCGAGCCTGGTGCATCTAGCTTCAGTCGCGAGTGAGCCGGCATCTCGCGGCACAGTTATTTCGAGCCGTGGCTGATTCCCTGGTTGGTCCGACCGAGCCGATCGATGTTGGTAGAGTTGGTCTTGTCCGGTATTGCTGGGAGTACAGCTCCGAAAGTCACAAGCGAAATCCCGGGATATGCCGAGCAGCCGGCTCTCACATTGGCCGACCTGTGGCGTTTCGGCTTTGGCCAATTCCAGACCGTCCGGACCACGGAACAGTTTAGGGATAGAGCTTCGAACCTGAGCCTAATGTCTAGTTACCCCTAGATCTTCAAGAAACGAGATCAAGAATAGATCGTATCTATTATGACGGTTGTCAGCAAGCGGTCGGCTGATGAAATGGCGGTTTGTCAGGAACTGGAGATGATGGTCACTCGGACAAGCGCGCCCCACCAACGGGACCTGGCACTGCGGTAGTGTGTGTGGCATAGTACTGCGCAGACGATCAGGAAGAAGTCCTATCAGATGTTCGTATTGTCCGATGCGATGACACGAACATTGTATGTCGGAGTCGGAGACAAACGAGCCTAGCCGGTGCTGCGTGCTCCAGAGTGAGGTCCTTCGGAGCCCAATGGGACATGGCGCCTCCCTTGTGGAAGCTGTGGTGCGGCGTCGACTGGACGGGATAGCGTCGAAGCGGACGACGAGCCGGGGGAACACTGCAAGCCGGCGCCTGATGGCGTGTGCTGCGACTGGCTCCTTTGGGATCAATTGGGGAGCAACGACGTGCATGGAGGGGTAGTTACTTCGCAGTCAGGGGTTGATGGAGGGGCAGCTGACCATTTCGACCAAGACGCCGACCACTCAGCCTGCATTGCCTGACGGCCGCAACAGGTGGAAATTTCCTCCCTGCATCCACATCTCAGCTGGCTGACGTTGAACGTCGTGGGTGCAGACGGCTGTGGTGGGGGCTTGTGCGGGGCCTGGGGCCTTCTCAATCAACTCGGCCACTTCGATGCGTAGGTACGTGGCCACGACTGGCATTGGGACCGGGGAGTTGCAGCGACCTTCCGGATGAAGGAAATTGAGGCGATGGATAGCATAAATCTCCAGGTCCTGGGCGGGGTATTGGCCATGAATGAATTGCTCAAAAGCATGGTTGGCAAGAGTGAGCGGGTTGGAAGAGTTTCCTGGCAGGCACTCGAAGTGTTTGACCCCTGGAAACGGTTTGCTCGGCCTTGGTCAGTGCACACCCCTCTGCGTTCCAGCAACATGGTTCTGGTCCGCGACGTTGGTGGGGGTCCGATGAGATCGTCACCACGGTGAGGCTCTAATCGAAAGAAACCACCCCCCAAGATGTGAATGATGAGCGAGGTACACTACACTACACTATAAAATTGGCACGGGACCAGCAACCCAGGGACTCTCTGTGAAACCCGTACGGTATGGCACTGATTGAGTGCACTGTATGCCTCTCCACGCGGCGGCGTTGAGATAAACTGAATGACGCCGTCATGTTTTTCGTCCCGAAGTGCAACCTTGGCGCAGGGTATTTCAACCAAATATAACTGTTTGATCGTGTGACTTTGGGACCCATCCCAACCAGACTCTCTCAAGCTTATAGCGGAGAATGCTGGGTGGGGACGGGGCGATGTTACAAACCTGGATGCTCACCAAAGCAAACGCCCCGCTGATGCCGTTTTAGTGGTAGTGTAAACGAAGACCGCACTATGCTCCGGACATAACTTAGAAAAAGAAAATACATGGCATGGCTACCTTACACTTAGTGAGCCCAGTATCGTGGTAGCAAAGATTACCTACTTGAACAAACTTGGGTCTAGCTTGCTTTTCGTGAGCAGGCTATCATCTTCCTGATTGTAACATGTCCGGTCCCGTTTCCAGACGCTAAGAGCACGAGTCTAAGGTACATGCGCCGCCAGTAAACCGGCAAAGAAAAGAACCTGACAGCTCGTCAGTAACTGACATCAAAGTCTCGTACGACCGAGGACATCCTTCGCAATTATTACACATCTGTCAATCCGTCATTGATGGAAAAGTTGCGGGGTGGTGTTAGCTCTGTGGAACCAGGGGTTAAGTTAGCGTGACAAACTCCAAGGTGGTTTTTTTTTCGATAAAAACGATCGACGTTTTACCGAATCGGAACCCCCACGCCTATAATATTACGTACCCACTTCCCACCGACGTGTCCCCTTGCGAGGGTGACGTCGTTCTGAGCAGTAGCTGAGTAAAACATGTGCTCTCATGCATGTTCTGAGGATGCCGCTTATACTTTCTCGAAAAGAACAAGGAAATGTCGGAGATAGAAAATGGGAGAGATGTAGTCAGGCGTTCAAGCGTGCGGGGCGGCCGCGAGTCTGGCACAGTGCGGGAACACAGCGGCTAGGGAGTCACTTACGTTCCCGAGCATCTGGGTGCACCCACCCCGCGCGGGACCGGGGACGGGAGCTTGAAAGCAGGAACACCTGGTGCACACCGCACACCGAGAAAAAATTTAAATGGCAACCCCCAACATATCTGGACGAGTCGCATCTCCTTTACAGAAAATCTCTGACCGCCTTTCATTTCATCGCCCCGCGTCTCAGCTCCCACGTCGCCGACAACGGAGTCATGGGTCAACTCAGCCCTGGTCTTTCTTTCCCGCACTCTACGCAAACATCTGGCCACTGTGATCAGGGTGAAGCGGGTTATCCGCTTTCGACGACACAACTCACATCGCTGCCGGTCACCCTGCCCTGTGACCGCTGGATCTTGCTTTGCCTCGATTTTCTGAGCTACTGCGTATAATCTCTATTGTTTGTTTTCCAATGGGTGCTCGGGCCTCTTACTGCTGCGTTTTCACAAATCTAGTGGAGCCGCATGCGCAGAAGCCCTGTTTCTCCGCCAGGCGCTGCTAGGGTTCTCCGCGGTCTTGACACTTCACAAAGTAAGCAACCTCGGCATCTTCGTTTCCTAGAGCTCTGAGGGCGCGAAGGATAAGATCTGATGAGCATCATGTGTAAGTTGAATAGGGCCGCCTGAGTGCCTATTCTCTTCTGTAGCCTCAACGCCTCGGCGGGGACTCGTTGATGGATACTGACTCCAGCCAATGGGAGAATAGAGTAATATCACACATTGCTTGCGGTATCCAATTGCCGAGAGAACTTCCTCTCATGTCGCACCCTGGTACTCTTGTCCCGGAATCCTTGTTTATGGTCATGCCGCGAAGCTTCCGCATTGCATGGGCTTAGATCTAGGGGCAAGACGCAGGACCCAAGGCGGCTGGTTGAGCTGACTCCAACCCGCCAACACGGTGAGGGGCCACAAGGCAACCCGCACTTCGTGGGTGGGAGCCTTGAAAGCAGCCACACCCTCTTTCCAGGACGCCTCTCGCCCTCATTGGCTGCCAGACGCGGGGAAGCTGTACGGCCACCCCCTCTCACCTTGAGCCCCAGACTTTCGGCGGGCGAGTAACGCTGTTGGTGAGAGAAGTGTTCATGTGACGACTTTCGGGTGCCTTTACCGGAAAACAGAACCAGTCCCACGTGGCTAGGTATGCGCCGAGGGGGCCTGGACGACTCTTTGCTGAGCTGAACTGGATAAGAAGTAACCCAGCAGCCCGCTGCTCGTAGCATTAGCCGGGCTCCAGTTTTCTCTGGGACGGGATTCGCAGGCGGCGAGCCTGGGCGACATCAACACCCGACGTGCCCGATACACGAACAATCAGAGGACATGGCCGCACACAAGACCTTTGAATGAAGACCATGCACGTTAGAAGGCCATCTACCAATCGTCCGGTTAGCGGAGAAGAATTCGGAAACCCGGTCATCTGTAAGTGGCTGCGCACGGTGATCAACTTCCCGCATTTGAAAACGATGAGGGGATAGCGAATCATGACTGACTTTTCAACTAGGAGCGTTTCTGTCCGTGATTCGCCGATGTTGAGCACCAGCGGGGAAAATATTCCTCGGAGACTCATTCGATGGCATTCAGGATTCAAGGATACTCAGTCACCGCCGCGCCAATGACCAGGCCATTGACCAGAATGCTTTGCTGGCCAGCCCAGCAGCTAATTCCATTACCGGACCTGTGCAACCACCCTGAAGCTCGGACGATCTTGTCAATGTCCAATGTGAGAGTGCGGTAACACCTCCTTGTTCAACCTGGCCCACATGAAGACGCCGCTCCCAACCACAATTCCCCCAAAGGAAGTCCGGGGTTGCCTCACTCGTGTCACCCCTGTCTGGGGCGGGTGTCTTGGGCGGCGAATGCACCTTGGGGTCAGCTGATGACGACGCCAGCGGGTGACAGGCTGCTCTGGGCACGGTGATGAGCTCGCACAATGGTTCTGGCCCTTCCTGGACGGGGCCACCCGGCTCCCAATTCGAGCCCAATACAAAGACCAGATGTCCCGCGAATCGGCGCCTTTTCACCAAGGTCTTGCTCGGTGGCGAGAGCAAGCGGTGGCCTTCTTCTCGCAGACTCGCGGGTGGTCAAGGTGGATTAGGCTTTACCGCCGCAACCGACGCAGAAAAATGCAAGGGGGCGTCTATCTGACAGCTTACCCCTGACCTTCACGGCTGGGAATCGATCCTCTGACCGGCTGCACGCTGCACAGTGGGAGGATCCCGATACCAGAGGCGGCAGAACTGTACTGTACATGAAGACGCACATCGGTACTTGGCAACGGTCAGCAACACGAAACCCTTGCCACAACAAGAGACGAGATGTTTTGGCCTACCATTACCCCTATTCCCCCCTCGGTGACGCCCTCGGTGACGGTCAGCCATCTTGGGGGGGGGGGACACGGAAAACATAGTACTGTTTTCGGCTTAACTCCATTCTTGGACACTAGTCCAGTGTCGGCATCTGGGTGTAACTGTGGACAGAGCGACGCCGAGGCACCCGCCACGGCAATGAACGGTGCCAGCCCTGAACGCACGTATCTGCAGATATATCTGCAGCAGCATGTCACGAGTTGTGCAAAAATTTAACCCTAGCAGAGAGGTGACTCCACAATGGGGCAAGGGGATCAGCCAAAGGCGAACGGCGGCGGTTTAGTGAAGCTTGTACATGACTTGGCCCTGGGGTACGTATACGCACAGGAAGTCTCCTGGGGGACAATGTACCTCTGCGCCGCCCATACTATGTCCGCACGGTGAGAATGGCTTGGCAGGAAGCCGGGGCGGGAGCTAGGTAAAAAGCGGAAACGTTCTGTCAGGTTTGAGTCTGCTGCACGGCGACTGAGACGGTGTTTGGTGTGGTGTGGTGGCGCCTGTTGCAGGACCAGGCAGGGCGCCATGGATGGCCACGTACATTGCGCATATAGCATTGCAGGGCGGGGGAGGGGCTACCACTCTTTTTTTTGTTGTTTGTGTGTGTGTGTGTGTGTGTGTGTGTGTGTGTGTGTGTTTTCCGCCCCTCACTTGGAGGCTTAGGTCGGTCTGGTTTGTCTCCTCTCCACCAGGAGGAGTTTCACTGCAGAATGCCGAACGAAGCGAAGTGGGGAGATGATCTAGGACCAGAAGGGCTACCGGTGAGGGGAAAGCTGGCCCTCTCCCTGCAGTTGTGGAGAGGAGGACGGGAACGAAAAGCTGTGTTTGAGATCCGATCCTTCTCGTGAGTCTTGTGATGAGCGGCCCATGGCTACTTTCTGATAGTACTATGACCTGGATGCTGCGGCGAGGTAGCATTCGAGGACCTTTGTGTCCGCAGTATCGACCACGTCGTTAGACCTATTTCCGCGGAGAGACGGCAGAGGAAAGAGTGGGAGGGTGAAATGAAACCTAGATCGGTGAATTAAGTCTTTTAGAGAGCTATAGGACATTCTGTACAAGTTTAATCGCGGTTTTAAGAACCAGGGGGGCGGGGGCGGGTCTTCTCCTCCAGGTTTTGTCTTCCGCTTTGCTCGGTGCAGGTTCCGCTTCCAGCATCGGATCTGGCCTGGTTTCCCCCTTCCCCTCCTCTCCACGCATACATACCTAGGTAAGCTTCTCTGGGCCTTGGAACCCGAATTCGCGCCGTCTGTGTTCCGAAGACTCGAAGACATCTCCCCCGGGCCCGCTGCTGCCCACTTAACTCGGCGTGGCGCTGTCAGGAACTTGGTGGGGTGATCAACCACCGGGTCGGGCCAGTGCCGGTGTCGGATATAGTCCGGGCATGGCACCGGGTTCCGCGGCCGATATCGCGGAACGAGAGAGGTGAAAAAGCCCCAAAAAAAAAAAAAAAATTCTAATTAGAGGGCAATTTGTCATTCAATGTTTAATCAACCTCTGTGGTCCATTGAAACAGTTACCTTGCGAATTGATTCTGAGAGGCGGGGCGTGGAGGAATGGTTGTCGCCTGGAACGGCGCTACCCAAAAAAAAAAGGAGGCATATCCTGACATGTGAGCGGATTATGAGGGAATATAGAGGCAGACAGCACTTTGGACTTTGAATTAGTTTGGAGTATCCGGTCGGACAAGACGATGGATGACGCGGTGAGTTGGGGCCATCGCGCCTTCCTCGACAGCCACAAATGGGTGGATTCAAACCAAACCCACCCAGGCTCCTTTGCCCGCAACTTATGAATCACCTCCCCTACCATCGCAGTTTTGAAACACAGTGGTCAGAGATGTCCGTGTTGTATTATACAGGTCTGAGCCAGGGAATTGGCATTTATTGCCAGGCAGCCTAAATGTCACAAGACAGGCCGCTTCTACGTTGAATTGTTACACATCGAACCCCGCGCCTAGGTTCGAGATTCCGATTTCCTCCCATCGATTTCGCCTTTCCCCTCTGATATCATCTTCTCAGCAGTCGTGCCGTGAGCAGCTCTCTTCTCAACGTCTTCTTCCGCGTCAGAACCCCCCGAAGGCGTCGCCGACGACCCGTGTTTCTTGATCTTCTTCCAACTGAGGAAGCCTGAGACAATGAATGCCATACCAGCTAATGCAGTCGCCATGTAGTACGTGTGCCGAAGTCCCACGAGATAGGCGGTCAGCACCGCGTCGGTGAACTGCTCGGCACGGAGCTGTGCTAGAATCTGGCGAACCTGCGAGACGCCGCTGTTGATGAAGATTTCAGGTCGTAATCCTGGAGCGTTTTTCTCAATCTCGTTAGCCAGACCATTCTGGAAGAGAGATTGGGCCACAGCGATGAAGATGGCACCGCCCATGCTCTGAAAAAACTGGACTGCTGCCGTCGCGACAGGAATCCAGTCAAGTGGGATAACATTTTGCACAACGAGGACACCGGTCTGGAAGCCCACGCCGATTCCAAGACCACAGATGACTTGATAACCGAACCACTCGTTTGTGGGGCTGATGAGGGAGAGAGTTGAAAGCATGGCGGAGCCGACACAGAAGAGTATCATGGATGGAAGAATAAAGGGGTTGTAGTATCCAACAACAGTGATCAAGCCGCCAGTTCCAACGGACGTGATGACGACAGAGATCAACAGCGGGAGAAGCTTGATACCGGCCTGTACAGCGGAGACGCCCTGGATGGCCTGAAAATACAGGGCTATCGAGAGGTCAGTTTTTGTCACCCATTCCTGCCAGGCTGGGATACTCACAGAGATAGTAGACGAGAGGAAAGAAGCCGGCACCAAAGAAAAACGCAAATAGCATTGCGCACAAGGCATCCCGGTTCTTGAAAAGTCTTGGTGGCAGCGTCCCCTTATCACCCTTCCAGATCTGGATGCCCACAAAAATAGCTCCCATCACACCAGCGCCAACAAACAGACCGATGATGACGGAGCTGTTCCATGGATGCTCGGTACCTCCCCATTGAAGGGCCAGGAGTAGGCAGATGATGGCGGGGATCAACATGACGGTGCCGAGAAGATCCAACCGCAAAATTCGCGCCAACCAGGTCTCGCCCTTGGGGTTGTCATCTCGGTCGATATGTAGGAACAAAAAGATGGCTAGCATGGCCGCACCACCGATGGGCAGGTTGATATAGAAACACCAACGCCAGGTCACATTATCGGTGAAGGCACCACCCAGCAACGGCCCAGCCACCGATGCAATACCCCACATGGCGCCGATGAGTCCAAACGCCGCAGGACGCTTTCGTAACGGGAGCGTATAGCTCAAGATAACGACAGAACCAGAGAATAAGCCCGCAGTTCCCATGCCCGCGATGGCACGCCCTACGATGAAGGCGTTGGAGGTCGGCGCAACTGCACATACTAGCGAGCCAATTTCGAAAATAAAGACGGCTATCAGATACGTCCACTTAACGCTGAACATGCGATAGATAGAGCCATAGCTAGGCTGGAGCGCCGTTGTCGAGAGGAGGTAAGCCGCGCCATACCAGCCAATGTCCCTGACGGATGAGAATTCGCCGGTGATGGCGCCGAGCGCGGGCGCGATGATGGTCTGATCAAGAGCGACGAGGAATACTGCCAGACAGAGCGAAGCAATGATCAGGACGAGTTTTAAACCTGTGGGATACGATTCGCGGTCTTGACTCTCATTCGAAGATGGACTTTTGGTCGGATTTGGCGCTGTGCTGTGATCGGCTGACGGTGGTGAAGACTTGTCTGTTTCCGTGGTCGTCGCCCCGTCCACCGCGGCTGGCTCAGCCCCCCCGGTCATTGTTGGGGTCCAACTGTCGTCTGGATGGAATGCGGCGCAGAGCACCGTGAGGCCGTTGACAGCTGCGCTTTGGCTCGGGAGCCTTAAGTCTTGGTTGGATGATTTGTTGAAATTGGCGAGAAGTTGATCGGGCGGCACTCCACTTTTCGGTTACGCGTTATTGTCTGTCGATAATTTTGGACTGGAAGACGTGATGATTAAAACGTTTGTGTGATGCAAACAAAGACTTCAGAGCGGAAAATGGCAAGAATGAAATACGTCACAGGGCGAAGAGGAGATACCGAAGGAATGGGTTGCCAACTGATCAAATCGAAGGGGTAAAAAATGTTTCCCTCAGTCTTATTTATTAACGAAGGGTGGATCGGGGTGTCTCCCCGTGAGTTCTCATCCCGTTTTCTGTCCAAGTGTTATGACACACTGGGCCTAGGCCGTCGGATCGCTTCATGACCGCTAGTTAGTTAGTCGCGACCCTCCTCCACCGCGGCAGCCACCCTTACCACCTCTCGGACCATGGATGCTTCAGAAGTGCCGCCTGCTCGACGACACAAGGCGCCGCGCCTCCGTGCAGGAGCTGGGCTCGCTCGGCTCGGCTCGGTGGTCATAGGCACCCACTCCAATATGAACTGGGCAAGCAGGGCAACCATCACGTCCGAACGCAGGAGACAACAAGGTGACGACATGGTTCAATTGCTTAAGCCGCATTACAAAGCGATGACACTGACTACCCCGAAAGGGAAGAAAGGGAAGGGTGGCTATGAACCCGGTTTTACTTTTCCTCCAATGGAATAAAAATTTGGTTCGATCCTTGAGCCGAGTTACCTTTTCCCGCATCGAAGCTGGCTGCTCTTCAGCCCTGGCGAGATAGTGCCAAGTCTAAATGCTGTTTTTTTAACCAGCGACTGCTGTGGTTGGTTGTTTTGGCGAGGTCGCTTCATTTTCCGAACTAACCAGGTAAATGGTTACGAATGCACAGAACTAGCCCTCCCGTCACGACAGCAGGAATTAATTGAAATGACATTTTGTTACTCCGTCACGTTCTTGGACAGTAACTAGTTGACTGGTGGTCAATCGTCAATGTCACAGCTGGTCAAGGAGGAGTGTTGTTAGTGCGGCGTTCATTTCACAGCATCCGGAGGACTGGGTCAGTAACTGGTGGCTCGGTCGGAGCTCGGAGAATGGGGATGGCCGAGTTTACCAGGCCAGTCCTCCACATTACCAGAAAGAAACACAACTCCTTGCTTGTTTCTCGGGTTTTTGTCTCTTTTTTGAGCCACTGAGTAACCTAAATCTCTGTGCCGCAAACGGTAGTATAGCAGTAGCTCATTGGGTCTTGGGGAAATGGGGTTGAAACAAGCCCGTATCGTAGATTTGTTATGAGTTACACAACAGACTGGAAGGAATAAAGGATGGAAGCGGCGTAATGACCTGTCACCTTGTCTGATGGCTGGTGGTGCACACAGGTTATGAAACCCAGGCATGAAGCCGGCTGGCCTCGCGGCTCGCGATTCGCGTCATTGCTTAGGACGCGGGTTCGGGATCGGAACTCTCCCATGTGCGAAGTAGCTACACGCCAACCCACTTTGTCAAACCAACTTTGAGTGCACACGCAGTGCATGCATGGATTGGAGTGCTAAATCTGACTGCAAGTCTGTATTGAAGCGATAGGGAGAAAAAAATATTGGTATATCGAGTACTTCGTACGTCACTGCATATCAGATATGAACTTTCGAAAAAGAAACAAGGAGTCATTAAACTCGGCTCGGCCGAGTCGGATTATTTCCGGTTCCTCGTCTTCTTTTGTGTTTGCGTCGTGTCCTCCTCAACTTCATCCTCGCCCTTTTTGAGGTCTTCGGTCAAGCCCCACGCCTCCTTGTCGTACCAGTCCTCACCGTCAGACATGTCGCGGTTAGGACCGCAGTGCGCTTCAGCCTTGGCCCATTCCAGCACTGTCTTGCGGAGGCGGTCCGCCTTGAGTAGACCTTCATACAGCTTCTTAGTGCCGCGCGCGACCTCGTCTTGCTTTTGTACCCAGAGCTGTAGCAGTCGCCGTACATCCTCTGCCTCTTGCTCTGGGAGACCGAGATCGCGATCCGGATGTGCTGATCGGGGTGCTAGGAATAAAGGGTGGATGAAGTGTTCTTCCGGAGGTAATGTTGTAGCGGGATTCCGGCCCTCTCCTTCGTTAGAAGGGCCCGAGTCTTCTGTCATCCGGACATCTTCCCCGTCGCGTGGCCGATTCTCGCTCTTGGATTCCGTTTCTTGGCGTAATGGGGATTTGTCGTCGCCGTTGGCTTTTTCGCTGTTGTCGCCTTTGTCCTCAGTTACATCAGATGCATCGAGGGCAATTCCATTGGTGCTGGGATGGGCGTCCTCGTCCACCACGTCTTTGCTTTTGTCATTGCTCTGTGGCGCTTCCGCATCATTGGCCAGTTTATCGACGGAGCTGACATTCTCCACGGCTTGCAACGGTGGCCCCTCGTTTGTATCGTTTGTATTCTCTGTAGAGCACTTGAGAAATCGTGCCGCATCGGTAAAAAGTTCGTGATCTGAAGGTTCGATCATCATGCCACATGGCGCCCAAGTATTATCACCAACGAGCCTCGTCATAAGCGGCTTGGCTTTCCATAATGTTGTGTTCTCCCTATGCATCAGCTTGCAGCCTTGTTCCACCAATTCCGTCAGGGCTTTGGAAGTGAAGGGTCGGGAGAGCGTCGGATGTGTAGGAAGGTCAGTCACGGTGGTGAGAGGGGCGAGGAGATCTGTTGTCGGTCAGCGTGACTTGTCTCCGGGCAGCCTGAGGCTAGGGAACCAACGTTCGATGTGAACGGAGGCGTAAGGGTTCTCCTCCATTGCTGTAGCGATGGCCTCTTGCACGCGCTCTTCGTCATCCTCACTGTCAACTTCGTATCCATCTTTGTCAATGAGAGGGGGGTTCTCGTTGATGATAGCACGTTGGAAGCCACCATGCTCGGCAATCTGCAAGTCGCGTCAGTTTCAAACTCGAATGTCAAACTCGGCGATGCACGACGCACCTCTTTGTAACCGCCGGGGCCGGTCGGCGGGGCAAGGCGACCTTGCTTGACAAATCTCGCTTTCCTCTTAAGCTTGTAACCGCGGTTGGTATTCTTGTCGATTGATGAATCGGAGTCGGATTCTGTGATGTCGATCTCGTGTGAGCTTGTGCGCAAAGGGCACCGTGGATCAATTTCGGGGGCGCGCACCGTATGCCTTTCGCTTCAGCATCTTCCGCATGGCGACAATATTCTCCATGATGAAGGCTTGCTGTTGGGACATCTTTGCGGCGGGAGGTAAGCAGCCAAAGGTTGACTCGGCAAGCCTGCGACGGAGCCGCGGGGAGCTGTAAACGCAAGTGCCTCGAATCTCGCGGCGTGTTTAGAGCGTGTCAACTGCAGAAACGGGCGACTGGGGTGTGGATGTTGGTCTTGCGTCCGGTTGAGCCTTGGAGAACTGAGCGCGGATGAGCAGTGATGCGAAGCTGGGAAAGCGGGCAGCTGCGGCAAAAAGCGCCACAGCAAAAAGTGTATCAAACTAATGGCATCATTCTCCCCGTAACTCAATTTTGGAGACCACAATGACGACACAAGATCATTTTCTCTATTATGAAATGTTATTCCACAAATCCACGGTTCTATCGTTTCTAACCAGAAAAAAGTCACCAAGGTAGTTGTCATCAAGGGCAAAAATGCAACTGCACTCCCGGTGGGACTCGAACCCACAGCCTCCTGATTAGAAGTCAGGTGCTCTGCCATTGAGCCACGAGAGCTAGTGGTATTACCTAACGATAGGATGGCGGAATGATAGAATCTATCAATGGCGTGTAGCCCGCTACTGTACGGATGCACCAGGACGTTTGTCGTTCATGTTCCACACTTCGCGGCGCTGCTGCTGCTCTCCTCAAAATCACAAGTCATACGGGATACAGCCACTTTTCCTGAGTTCTGAGCCAGTCACATCCTCGGTGCGTATCTGGCTGTCAGCACGGCCGCACAGAAACAGCACGCCATCCGCCTCGACGCAGTCTTTCGCATTCTGACCGCGAGTGCAAAATTTGCATTTAGACCTGCGCAGCTCAAAGAACTACCAAGACTCTCACCGCCAGCCGTCACATCCATCATGATCGCCGACTTTATCCCGCCGCTGTCAGGGCCCGCCAGCGAAAACTCACTCGTTTCCATCACCATTCGTTTCAGTCAAACTCTTTCAAAATATTCAAGTTTATTCCTAGTCGCAAATCATCGCCGTGCCCGAGCCAGCCAACTACCCAACCCGTATACGTAAGTATCTATATATATCCAAATACCCTATATGGACCAGCATTCCCCCTATCCAAGAGAAAATGAGGAGAAAAGGAAATCACAGCCCCCTGTCATAACTCCCCACAACTCTCAATGGATGGCACTCGGTATTGTACACAAACATATTCTTCTCCCCCTCCGCCTTAACCTGCCACGGCGCATCCTCGGCGTGGATCAAGTAGCTATACTTGAGCACCTCGGCAAACCAAAAGCTCTCCTGAAAGTCCGTGAACTCCCCTCCCAGCGCCTCGTTCACATTCGCAATGCTCGAGTACCCACTGCCAACACGACAAGTACCATTAATGGCGAGAAACGCATCCCAAGCCCACTCCTGGTACTTGGTATCCCCCGTGGCGCGGTACGCGTAGTAGTAGCTCTCGATAACCTCGGGGCGGAGGACGTAGTAGGGGGATTCGAGCCAAAACCCTGAAGCGGCGTAGAAATCGGTTTGGTTCTTGGGAGGGGGGGGGTTGTTGGAGGCGTCAAGCGGGGTGCGGCTGTCCTGCCAGCGGAAGACTTCCGGCCCGATGTTGGTGGAGGTGGAGATGTACGTGTTACGGCACGAGTCGACGAGCTCGAGGCCGAAACGGATATACTCTGGCTGGTCGAGCAGGAGGCCGCCAAAGATAAAGTTGCCGCCGTTGAAGCAGGCCAGGTGCTCGCTTACGAAGCGGAGGGTTTGGTTGTCCCACATGGCGAGGTAGGTCAGGTCGGGTCGAGAGGTTGGGTGGGAGACGAGATAGCGCATGGATGAGTCGACGGCAGTGGTCCAGCGGTCGCGGTAGTGGGCGAAACGGGAAGGGTCGTACAGATACATCTTAATGAGGTACTCGTAGAAGCTGTCGTCGCCGCCGCCCCAGCCGCCGTTTCCGTCGACGAACCTGCCCGTCTCGATGCTTACTCCGGTCCCGAGTAGACCGGGGAAGGGCTCACCGATGTGTGTGGGCTGCGGGTTGAGCAGGTAGCTCTCGGCTCGCTGGGCTAACCGGCCGTATTCTGGGTTCCCCGTCAGATCGCTCAGGCGTGTCCATTCGAGAACAAGGGTGCCAATGGTGGCGATACCGTTGGTCGTCGACCCGACCTTTCGGGGCGGTCCGAAACGGAGCCCGTTGTCGGGGACGCCCGACGGGGTGTCAAAAGCGACCTTGAGGTTATTTGCAAGACGCACAGCCTGGTCGAGAATAGCCTTGAGCTCTGACGCCTGGTAGGCTCGACCCGTGACGTTGCCCGACATAAGGTCGTAGGCCGAGAGGAGACCGCCAAGGTAGCGGATCGTCGTCTCAAACAGCGACACCTCGTCAGAGGTCTTGTCAAAGTCGATGTGCGGAATGTACGCCACAATTTGCTCCACTGTCTCCCAGTCGCCCATGACTAGCGCCGTGCTCAGCGCGTCGACAGTGCTGGCGCCCCAGCCATTACTGGTGCCATGTTGTTTAGGCTCCGCGACAGATGTGAGAGACGGATAAAAGAGGAAGGAAGAAGAAAAAACTCACCGGTCATCATAGAACCGATTCTTCACGGGCCGCAACGAGTCGTGTGGGAAAGCATACTTGTAATAACCATCCCACGAAATTTCAAACGCCTGCTTGACAGCATCGGCGCGATCTCTGTTGACGACATACCGGGGGGATCTTGGCTGGCCGTCACGGCGGAGGCGTGGGGATGGAATAGGGGACTTGAGCGGTGTGGCTGCCGCCTCACAGCCAAGGAAGACGCCCACGAGCACCGTGACTGTGGTTATTACGCGCATGGTGGCGATTGTGGATGAGTTGGGGGCAAATAAGGAGAGCTAGGGGGAAGTTTATAAAAGGGTCAAACTAGCATGGAATCTTGTTCAAGCATTCTTCCTCCCCTTGGTATATATATGAGGCGTGGGCACACAATATGATATGTGGCAGCACGACTAAGGTGCTGATCAAAGGTGCTGGTCAGGTCGACGAGGGAATCGGACATGCGCGATAATGCTTGGTGCAAGACACTAGGGAGCAGCTACCTGACTTGGTGAGAGCGAGTGCGTGATGTGACTCTCCGAACAGAGAAGGCAGGAAAATACAGTCATGGAATCTGGAATGAGACCATATACTGGAATGTACGCCATGATCCAATCTCTCGCCATGTCATGTCGTTGCCCGCCAACCACCCCCCTTCCGTGTTGTTTCTTGGTGAACGTGCAGGGTCGTTGTGCTAGGACGGACGGCCTATGTAATGTCATCTGTTTCTTTTTTTCCGGGGGGTGTCCCTTGTTGGATGGTTGCGCAGACCTATAGACTAATGCTGCTGCGCGCTGCAGGTACCTGTTTTGCATGTATGACTTTAGCTGGAGCGGAGGATCGTTTATGCTGCACCATGATGAGGTGGCTTGTTCGTGCTGCTGAATCGAGACGCGGGCTAAAAAAGGGGGGAAGGGGATGGAGAAGTGCTGTGTTGCGGTGATGTTTGATTGGCTAGTTGACCCTGGTACCTGCCCGAATGGGTAGGTGGTCTTGAACCATGAACGGGCGTTGAGGAACCCAATGGTGATCGTAATTCGAAATGAATAGGTACCCGGGCTGCATGCTTAAGGAGAAGAGAGAAAGAAAGAGAGAAAACTGTCTACAGACCACCGTATGCACTGATAGAGATCTCTCAAAATGCTACTTTTCGACTCTTTCATCGCTGCATGCCTTTCCCTGCCAACAGCCTTGACCTTTTCGGTCTCATGAGGGAAACCGTGAAAGCCCCCCAACCCACCCACCTCTCTCCAGTCAACAACTCAACGCCAGCAAACCCACCTGAAGCCACAACCGACACAGTTACATTTACAGCTATAGTCGCAACCATAATTACCACGCAACCATGTTCCTAGTGTTGTCGGCATGCCAGACCTGTCAGGAAGAAGACAGAATGCAGTCCCCGGCTTACCTCCGGACAAGCTAACTGCCAGAATGGGAAAACTACGAGTCACAGAACACTGCATCTTCCTACCTCTTCTAGATCGGGCCTGTGCTGGTAAATTGATCTCAAGCGGCACGAGACCATGAACCAGACATGAACAGCACAGCAGCAACGGAACCTGCGCATGCAAACCTCGTGGCTCGGTGTTTGCTACAACCGACAAGAGCCCAAGAGTCATGTATAATGTTCATGTTGTGTCGTCGTCATGTATGGCCGTCGCCGTCGTGGTTCAGCTGCACCCTCTTAACAAACCCCCGGTTCCTGTTACATCCACTCATTTCACAGATGGCACGAAAAAGCAGATCCTGTATCGTACTTCGTACATAGGACACAAGATGTGAGCCCGCAACGAACTACCGACAAATCAGGCCCGCTCGGCATCTGACCAGGGTTTCTCCTGCGGTTCCCTCTAAAAAAAAATTAAAAAAAAAGGGAAAGAAAGAAAGAAGGCCCGGAGGGAAATGCTGTGAACAAATGTAGCTAGATACCTGACAAGGTACACACTCTAACATAGGTTGGTAACCCATCCATCCATGTATGTGTATGTGCTGTACGTTGTGATCCATAATCCATGCCGTCCAATTTCCTCCGCATAGAATCTTCCCCGACCCGTATCTGCTACCTGCTTAGAATGGGGAATAACACTCACTGATGCAAGAAAGCACAGCAGCGCCCCGCCCCCCCATAAATTACGGAAAACAAATCCCAAACCCTCTTCTAGAAACTCGCGGCAGATCAGCAGGGCGGACGCAGTGTTGCACTGCATGCCCCTCTGCCGGCAGGCGAGCAGTGCGGCAGGCGGCTCTAGTTCTACAAAAACACCCGAACTGGTGGTATGGGTGGAAGTGGGTGTGACTCGCGGTTTTCTGCCGAATCCTCCGTGTAGTCCTCCCTAAAAATGGCCCACTGACCGAAGCTATGAGTTGAGCGGATACATGCAGCTGCGTCCACACATTGCCAAGGCGAATGTCTCAAAGCCCCTACTTTCTGCTGGGTTCACCACATGCCTTGCAAGGCAGGTATATGCCGCGTACCCAGACAAAGTAAAGTCTGCCCAACGGGCCATTCCTAATTACGCTATGTCGTACGGCGGTGGGAATCTCACCCCTTCTCCCTCAGTCTCGCCAACGCCGCTGCCACACCCTCGCTCAAGTCCTCACCCGCAGCAGAGGCAGAGGAAGTCGAAGGGGTAGGTCGGCCCTCCGCCGCAGCCGCTTCCCGCACCGCTTCAGTACTCTCCACATCGTGTCCACCTCTCAACTTCGACGTTACGGCCGCCCTCTTCCTCGCCTTCCTCACCCTGAATGGTTCCTCCACCGCCCTCGTCCATGCCTTCACCTTCTTCTCTCCCCACCCGCCCACCACTCCAATCTGCTCCACATCCGCATTGATCGCATGCCTCAAACTCCCAAAGCTACTCACCAGCGCCACCGCATCCGCCTTATTAATCGCTCTCGGCACCGTCACAAACTCCACCAGCCGCTCCGCATAGCCCTGCGCCTGCTGACCACGGATCGCCGCAAAGCTAGCATGTTCGTATGACTTGTACAGCTCCAGATAGCGCGCCGCTTCGGTGGCCGACCAGCAGAGGATGACAGTGGCACTATTAACCAGCGACACCTTAGCCAGCTCACGTAGCGACTCCTCGTGGTTAGGGATGTCCACCATGGTCAGCAGAATACGGAGGTTATATTTGCCCTGGAGCCCGCGCAGGCGGGTATAAATGTATTCGGGGTGGAGGCGGTGGTATTTGAGACTATTGTTTCCGTTATCCCATCCATCAGCGAACCAATAACCAAGGATAACAATATATATATAAACAATACCTGAGAAACAACGCGCACGTCGTCAGTCCCAGCCCGTAATCCGCAGGAATATCGCTGTACTCCCACGCCACCGACTTGAGGCATGTCAGCACGGGATTCCCCTTTTGTCTCGGTGACACGAGAATCGACGATCCTGAGGACCGCGCCGGCAGCACCTGTGGAGTTGGCTGTACAGGTTTTGCGGCCGAGGCGTTGGCGGCTGGTGGTGGTATTGCTCTGTCGAGTCGCTGCGGCGTGGGTTGCTGAATTCGCTGGGGTGGCGGCTGTTGCAGTCGCACCGCGGGGTTCCGTGACGTGCCTGCATCGGAGGCAGCTAGGGCGACCAGGAAGTCATCGTCGACACCGAACTCATCGTCCATTTCTGTTCTGCGTTACCTCCTTGTGGTTGCGGTGGTTTGAGTTAGGAGTGGATCTTGTGGACAAGGTTGGATCGCTGCCAAGCCTGGGGCGTGTTCGGGGATGACCCACTGGTCGGTGGCTGGTCGCTGCTCAAACTCCGGACGTTGCCCAATCAGTGTAGATCCAAAGTGAACTCCGTTCCGGAATGGATACCGAAATAGTCTAGACTTTGTTGGAAAGACGCAGATGCAACCCAATTACCCGTGAAAGAATAATCTCAATTAAGTATGTTCGAGAATTGAAGATACTATGCCATAATCCAAACTCCCATCGTTAATCCAGCCGATGCGCGGTGCAGTGCAGCACAGCCAAGCCCAAATACGATGTAACCCAAAACGCCCCAGCCATACGCTCACGGCCCTCCAGGTATCACCGGTATCTCCAGACGATCTTATAATACCCTAATCCAGTTCCTCCGTGCCCAGCTCCGCCTCATAATCGCTCTCGCTATTCCCCGTGAGAGAATCGTGTATTGTATACAACGCCCTCAGCCACATGTCAAACATGATCTCCAATGGCCGCAGTTCCTCCCTCGCAAGCCTTACTGCCGCAACTTGGTCTCGTAACCTCTCATAAGCCTCGATCATCACCCATACTTGGAGTGCCGACGTCTCGGGCGAGGAACGACTGGGACGACTTGCCAGCGCTGACGAGAGATCGCGGGTCAAAAGATCCAAACATATTTGAAGGCTGAGGTTGTCCGGAGTCGGCGGTGGGCTTGGGAAGGGTCGGTCAATAAATTGCGGCTGTGGTGAACGCGGTTCCGGAGAGAATGAGACGGGCTTGAAGTAGACGGTTTCTTCCTCGAACGAGACCAGCGTGCCGTCATCTGATGTGGGGGATCCTCCGACGGCCGTTGTGTGGGTAGGCGCGTGTATCGGCGTTGCGCTGTGCAGTTCATCCGAGCTTTGCTGTCGCCGCAAAGAAAGAGCGCCAGCATCACCTTGACGCGACGGCGGGGGTTCCGAGTGGGAGTCGCTGTACACCGACCCCTGTGACTCAAGTAGTGCGCGGTATTGTTCAGCAATGAGCTCGACACTCGACATCTTGCTGAGGGCGTTTATAGGGCGGGGAATAGTGTCGAGTTGCCCAATGGAAAATATGGGCGTTTTGGCGCGACGTCTCATTGTATTGGAAGATGGATTCTGGGACTCTGAGTTGGGTCGCGCTGGCTGTTGTTTCTGGTTGGCGTGAGGTTTCGCATCCCGCATGGCCAAGTGGGAGAACTCTGGGATTATGTTCAAGGGCGTGAGGAGTGACTCGCTAGACTCTGAGGCCGGGTGCTGGTAATGGAGACATCCACCGCCTCGAAAGAATTCTGACCATTTGGAATCGTTCAGATCGGGCGATGGCAACGGCACCGACGGCAAACATGATTGTGCCTGAGCCGGCGGCCGTCTGCTCGCAGTGTCGCATTTATTGTCGCTGAGGGCCTCATTAGACGCGCCGAGGCCGAGCCGCCTCGCGCCGCTGTTTCTTTGCTTGGTCACCGTCTTCTGAAGTTTCCTCCTGAGCCTGGACTTGGCCACCACCTGCTGCGGTCCGGCCAATGAGCGCTCCTTGGTTTGAGCCATTGTTTATACTGAAATGCCCAATTTAGGCGACGACGGCGGGAGGACAATATAGGGCGGAGGGAAAGGGGCTTCGATGGGTGGTGCGGATGAAAAGGCGGATGCTCATCTACAAGCTTATAAGCCGATGGGCGGTAAGTTTGAGAAAGATGACGTTGAGAAAGCGCTCCTGCCCATTCTGCGATCCAGAAGACTGTGGACTCCCAGCATCATCTTAAACATCGGGTGCTCTGGCAATGGCTGGTCGCCTGCAGGCATACCTAGGCCAGCTTTGCATAGGCCCGTAGAGAAGTTTCGGCTCATTGAATCATGGGCCCGAGCTGTGACCAATCCAACATCCCGCTTGGGATGCGGATGGCGGATGGAGTTGGAGTCAACCAAACTTCCAGCGCGCCTTGCGCATCTGGCTCGTGAGGAGCAGCAGCAACACTCTCGCGTCAGTGGTCGAGATGCCATCGCTCGGGGCGCCGCTAGTGCTGCGGGATGCTGCGTAAACATGCAGGTAGGGATGAGGCTGGCATGGCTGGGAGTTGAGCTGACCAGTTCGGGCGGCTGGCAGACAAGGTGGTGTCCATTCGCCCCAACTGTGTGTTTGCGGGGTTGCCTATGCGGACGCGGCCAGCAGCGGACGACTCGGTTCCGAAAACAAGTCGAAGGCGGTGGACGGCGGATTTCCGGAGCACTGTAACCTTCTCGACTGCAAAAGGTCAGGTCTGTGTGCGGGCTTGCCCTTCTAGGCCCTCAGAAGTGTCGTTGAAGTGATGCATGCATCGCTCTCGGGCCTCTGGAGCGGATGAGATGGCATCGTCGAGCGGCAATGAGCATGATCCAGCAGCAACGACTCCGACAACCCAAATCTGCGGGCAAGTGGCGAGGCGTTTTTCCCATTTTAACCGGCCAAGCGGCAACTCTTGAGATTTGGTGTCGACAATCGACTCGAACTGGTGTGTAGGGTGCGGAACCTGAAGGCTGGGACGCTTGGTGGCTAGACAGAAACAAATCCGTCTCAATCAATCTCGTGCTGAACTTTATTCGAATGTTCTTGCTTTTTCTGGGGGCTGCGATGGCGAGTTCATCAAGCGGGCACGTGGCATCCCCAGCCCCCAGCCCCCAGGCCCAAGAAGACTTGAAGAGCTTCCGCGCCTTCAACCCTCCGTGAAGTATGGAGACCCCTTCTCAGTTTCATGCTATGCATCGTGGCATCGCAGTATGGAATCGCGACCGGAGATTTTGTTCTAAGCACGGAGGTACGGGTGGGGTGGGAAGCTTCGGAGCAGAAAGCACTGCAGAATCTGAACTTTCAGCACCGGTCTCAGTGCTGCACTTCCCTAAGCTGCCGCATGATGAGCCGTATCTAGAGTCGCCTGTCTCATGACAAGTGCAAACAGCATTCCACCCCACGCCTTTGCCGCCCAGTGCTCCTAATCCTCGCCAGTTGATCCGACTGATCACGGCGACGAGTGCCTCCACTGGATGTCGTCCATGACGATTCCCCTCGATTTATCCATCAATCACAGGCCGGTCGCAGCCCTAGCAGCACGGGATCAACCCCACATTGCCCCTCACCCCTCACCTCTCGCCCCGTGCCCCATCGTTCGGGATCCCCCGAGCAAATCGATCAGATCCAGGGCAAGAGCACGGATTGGAAATGGCTTCAACGGCCATAATGGGGCTAGAAGGAAGGCGCATTCCCGGTGTTGGGGAGACCTGTAAAAAGGTCCGCGTCAGCTCGTCGTTTTCAGTCTCGAAGTACATCAGTCTTTCTCCACACGAACACCAGGGGCTTGGAGAGAGAAAACTACATCACCATGGCTGTAACCGACATCACCATGGCTGTAACCGACATCACCATCACGGGTTGGACTACCCGCGATGTGCGGTTCCCAACCTCGCTGGACAAAACGGGCTCTGATGCCATGAACGCCGCTGGTGATTACTCGGCTGCCTACTGCATCCTGCAAACCGACTCGGTCCTCAGCGGACACGGCATGGTAACCATGGCCCCTCCCATCTACCTCTGAGTCAAACGGCGGCTTACAAGTAGCATCTAGACCTTTACCATCGGCCGTGGCAACGACATTGTCTGCGCGGCCATCGACCACGTGGCTGACCGCATTCTAGGTCGCACTCTGTTAAGTCTTGTGGCGAACTGGGGCCAGACGTGGCGTCACTTGGTGAATGATAGTCAGCTACGCTGGGTTGGTCCGGAGAAGGGCGTGATCCACCTAGCTCTTGGCGCCGTTGTCAATGCCGTGTGGGACCTCTGGGCCAAGTCGCTGGGCAAGCCCGTATGGCGCATCGTCGTCGACATGACGCCCCAAGAGTTTGTCAACTGCATCGACTTCCGCTACATCACCGACGCAATCACGCCCGATGAGGCTGTCTCCCTCCTGGAAGCCGAAGTTCCCGGCAAGGCTCTCCGTCTCGCCGACGCCCTCAACAGCCGCGCCGTTCCTGCTTACGCCACGTCGGCCGGTTGGCTCGGCTACGGCGAGGACAAGATGCGGGCCCTGCTAACAGAGACGCTCGCCAAAGGCTACCGCCATTTCAAGGTCAAGGTTGGCGCCGATCTTGAACAGGACAAGCGACGTCTGAGCGTAGCACGCGACGTTATCGGCTACGACACCGGCAACATCCTCATGGTCGATGCCAACCAGGTCTGGTCGGTACCTGAGGCCATCGCTTACATGACGGAGCTCGCCCCCTTCAAGCCATGGTTCATCGAGGAGCCGACCTCACCTGATGACATCCTCGGCCACAAGGCGGTGCGTGACGCCCTGCGACCGCTCGGCATCGGTGTCGCCACTGGCGAGATGTGCCAGAACCGCGTCGTCTTCAAGCAAATGCTCATGGCCGGGGCCATTGACGTGTGCCAGATCGACGCGTGCCGCATGGGTGGTGTAAATGAAGTTCTGGCTGTGTTGCTCATGGCCAAGAAGTACGGCGTGCCAATTGTGCCTCACTCGGGCGGTGTCGGCTTGCCCGAGTACACGCAACACCTGAGCACCATTGACTATGTCGTCGTCAGCGGGAAGCTGTCGCTGCTTGAATATGTTGATCATCTGCACGAGCACTTTTTGCACCCGTCCGTCATCAAGGATGGCTTCTACCAGACACCCATGGAGCCAGGATACAGCGTCGAGATGAAGTCCGAGAGCATGGATCGGTATTCCTTCCCCGGCGATGGGAAGAGCTGGTGGAGAACTGAAGAGGCAAGGCCAATTCTCGAAGGGGAAAAGATATAAGATGGACCGGTGCTTGGTATGTTGGGTTAACGGTAGCCAATCTAAGCGACTAGGATTCTCAAGGTGATGTTTGCACCCGCGATCATGATCACGAACCCACTTGCCCTTGTCCATAATCATTAATCGTTATCCTTGAGCACATACACGATGGAAATCCCCATGACCGACTCGTAGTGGTCTCCCGCCATCCTGGGCGCATACTTACTAAGATTGTAACTCGCCGTCACGCTCCACTTGTCACCAATCTCGAACCTCCCCGTTTGGTTGCACAAGCTGATGGATGAGATGTGAGGTATGTCCTCATGTCGCCGCTCCAGAGCGCTACCAATACCATGGCCACCATGCCCTCCGCCACCACCGCGATGGTCAGAATGATCGCCAGGCGAGACATAGGCAGGCTTCTCCCCGTACCTCGCCTTGGCGTGGCAGACAAGCGCCCCGTTCTTGAACACTTGCACGTCCTCGCCTCCATCATGCAGATGCGATCCAATGAGGAGAACTTCTCCTGCAAACGGCGTCTCCCATGCCGGATCCATGATGAGCTTGAAGGCCGTGGTGTTGGCTGGGACGGGGACTTCGGAGCCGCGGCGGAAGCAGCCCTGGTCCACGTCGAGCCAGATAACCGTGGCACGCCGGAAGTCAGAAGGGATGGATGGGATGAATTCCCAGTCAACCGTGACGAAGACATCCCGGTTTACAGAAGCGTCATTCATGATCTCGGCGGCGAGAATGAATTGCTGGTCTTTGGTGATTTTCAAGCCGGCTTTCTTAGTTCTGTCAAGGGGTTAGTCATAGTCGCAGGTGAGATTGGACCTGAAGGTTTGGATGACTTACCCGCCAAGGGAGAGATCATTGGGCGTCCGCTCGTTGCCAATGGCGAATATGGGCTCCGGGATTGGTCCGGGGCAAGTCGCTGAGGTGCTCTTGTTGTTGAAGATGACGGCATGGTGAAGATACATACCGGTATTTACGTTGGCAGCAGTACCGTTGGAATAAGCAATGCTTCCCACAACGCTGGTTACGATGCAGTCTTCGCAAGGTAGGGGAACGGGGAGCATGAAGTTGCCCATGGCGTGGTTGGCACCCGTGGGTGGAACTGGGAAGGGGCCATATTTGGTCAAGATACGCTGCGATTTGAGCTCGGGAAAGTAACGAGGGGTGAGAGTCTCATTGAGAGTACAAGAGTTTGGGTTGGTGGCTGCACAGGTTAACTACGTGGACAAGGGTCATCGTGTTGGGCGAATATATCTGTACCTTGATAGCAGGGAGGAGCTCGAAGAGTTTGAGCCAGCACAAGAGTGCTGCCTGCAAAATGGAGCAAAGTAGCGTAAGAAGCCCAGGGCATCATTATGGCGATAACGAACGCAGTAAATACCGGAGGCCCAGTTTGATGGTGTTGCGGACAGAGCTCCAAGCCTTTTGTACCCGCACTCTCACCACATTCAGTCGGGACATCGGAGACGGGACATTCTTCAATCCCGTTGGGAATGCAAGGCACGGCTCAGTCAGAACGGGGTGGCTGTTCAATACGCGGAAAACCCGGACAATGGCGCCGGCTGAATGCCAGTGAGGGCCGTGGCTCTATATTGGCTTATTCTTTTATATGACCGGCGGTGGCCACGCCCAATATCTGCTCTTCGAGGCCCGGGACCGGGACAACAGCAATGCCGGCGTACTGGAGCTTCTGTTTGGCCGTGTTGCGTGTGACAAACGTGTCGGGTTCCATGATGCCTACGTAGACCGTCTGGATAGAGCCGGCCAGGCGCAGTACCCGCTCGACACACGGAAGATTGCCACTTAGGCGATCAGAGCAGGGCTCTACAGTTGTGTAGAGCGCCATAGAGAGAGGAAGGACATCCTTGAGCTCCTCTTCGGGGACTTGATGTTTCTCTGCAAGCTTGGCGAAACAGCATTGCTCGGCGTGCGTGTTTCCCGGGAGCTCCAAGGTGTAGCCAGTGGCAAGAATGGCATTTGACTCGACGTCAACCAAGACTGCTCCGACACGGTAATTGGTTGGTTTAAGCGGTGACTTTTGCGCAAGATCGAGCGCAAGCTGCATGTACGAGCTATGATCGTCTGGCTGCATAGCTGACATCTCGTCGTAATTGGCACCAGGGAAAGTTTGAATGTGAGGTTGTTCGGACAAGAAACTGCGGAAAGGAATTGCGGGTTTCGGCAACCCGAAAACTTGGCGCCTGCCAAGGATACGCCACCTGGCAGGCCGCAGCACTGCATCAACGTAACCCTGCCCCGCCATCAACTGATCCAAACGCGTCGTCGCGTCAATCGCATTCTGCATTCAACGACCACTACAGCAAACAGCCTAGCATGGCCCCTCGCGGCGAACTTGACGATGAAGAACTACCCACAATCGACCCTTATGAGGTCCTGGGACTCGAACGCTCAGCTACAGCTGACCAAGTGAAATCATCATATCGCAAACTGGCACTGAAGAACCACCCAGGTGAGGCAGAGCAGTTTGCGGCTGTGGGACGCTTCCATTGACATTGGTAATTCCAGATAAGGTTTCTGAAGACAAAAGGAAAGATGCGAAAGAAACATTTCAAAACATTGCCTTTGCTCACGCCGTGCTCTCCGATCCCGCCCGTCGCAAGCGATACGATGAGACTGGGTCTACCTCTGAGGCGATTGTAGATTCCGAAGGTTTTAGTTGGACCGAGTACTACAGGGACCAGTTTCGGGACGCCATCTCCGAGGAAGCGATCAACAAATTCGCCGCCAAGTACAAGAGTTCCGACGAGGAGAAGGACGACATTCTTGCCGCATACACGAAGTTTAAGGGTAACATGGATGGCGTTTACGAGATGGTGATGTTGAGCAACGTTTTGGAGGACGACAAGAGGATACGGAAGATTATTGACGATGCCATTGCCAGTGGTGATGTGGAAGCTTTCACCCAGTACACCAAGGAGACAAAGAAGTCGAAGCAGGCCAGAATCAAGGTTGCGCAGAGCGAGAGCAAAGAGGCCGACGAACTGGCTAAGGAGCTTGGGGTATACGACAAGCTGCGGGGAAAGAAGACCAAAAAGGAGTCTGAGGCAGGCCTCGCAGCGCTGATCCAGCGTAATCAAGCCTCCCGCGCCAGCGCCTTTGACAAGTTGGCCGAGAAATACGGAGCGAAACCGGCTAAAGGGAAGAAGCGGACTGCGAAGGAAGCTGAGCCCGATATCTCTGATGAACAGTTCGAGGCACTGCAGACGAAGATGATGGAAAAGAAGGCCAAGAAGGGATGATGAAGCCACGATGTTCTCTGTATCTGCGTTGAATATGCCTTGGAAGGGCTCTAGCATGGCGTTGGGTGGACCGGATTTCTCATTATGCTATGAGATGGCAAGGCAGGCTGTTTCTCTGATTTCTTTCTTACATTGCTGCACTGACTCCACGAGGTCGGGGCTTAGCTATTTGTAGAATCCAGCTAGGTTGACCACGCAAATACCGCATTCTCTTGCATAATGGGGAGCGGTGAAGATATCGCCATCCACATCTTTGTCAGTGGTTGTCTTGCCATTGTTGAATTTGTTGGGCCACTCACCGAATCACCTGGCCAACCAGTGCCTGGCTCTTCTTGGCGCCACCCTAAACCTCTCAATGCGGGGTCGCGTTCCACGCTTTTTTGTCGCGTCATTGGCACAAGCAGCAAACTCAGTATTGCCAGTTGTAATGATCGCACGCTCGGCGCAGATATGGGAGTGATATCGGAACCGTGTTGGATCCCCGGTGGCTGTCAGCCGAGTCAACATCCGAATTTTTGCACGGTGCCATGACGAGCACCGCCGTACCAGAGCTCTATCCACAATACTGCTTCCATCTTTCGCCCACCATCAACAAATGGTGCCACCTCCAGGTGACCGATATTCTAGCCCTGTCGAGCCACCCGGGCTTTGAAGGTTGGTATTTTCACTGCGTTGTTGAGTGTCCCGCCACTGCGCCGCCACCACTGAAGCTGACACTTGTTCTTTTCTGCCTAGGCCAGGATCTCTTCTTTCACATGAACCACCCCATCAAATGGGTACGAGTCGCCGGTATTGTTGTCGCCATTGACGACTTTGGCCCCTGGAGAGCTTACACCCTTGACGATACCAGTGGCGCTACGATTGAGTGCCACATCAATCTCCCCAAGCCAGCTGCTGCTGATGGAGTCTTTGAGAGGACCGATGCGGGGAATTCGGCGGCATCGAACCCGCCAGCCCAGCAAAAATCTCAGGTGTTTGACGAAGATGTCGCTATTGGGGATATCATTGATGTAAAGGGGACCGTACGGGTTTATCGCCAGGCACGGAACATCAAAGCCGAGAAAATCGTGCACCTTCGATCGACCATGCAGGAGGTGGAATTTTGGGAGAAGCTCAATGAACTGCGGAGAGAAGTCCTTGACCGGCCCTGGGTGCTGGACAGACGAGTCATCCGCAAGTGTCGGAAGGAGGCCGAAGGCTACGACACTCGCCAGGTCAAGAAAGAGACTGGCGAGAGACGGGATCGGAAGAGGACGCCGATGGCTGACGAAGTCGGCGATGCTGTCAGACCTAGCGCAGTTGCCGAGAACCACAAGCCACCAGCGGCCGCCGTGAAGCCCAAAGTCCACATAACAGGATTGGAGAGACGACCTAAAGCTAAGAGAACACTTCCTATCACGGGGAAGTACGATGCACTTGGCTTATGAGATATTTGGCTGGGTTAGGTCTAGACTATCTGACCGGGGTGAGTACCATTCCTGGAAGAGGTTTTGGACTGGCCTAGCGTCATGGGATTGAGCGGCCTCGAGGCTGGCGCCTCGCGAAGTCCCCAATCACAAACAAGCTGAGAAAGGGAACCGCTCAGCGGCTCTTTGCGGAATGTCTCAAAGACTCTCCTGTCATGCCAGATGCCAATCTGGCCAACGCCATGCAGCAAGTTTATAAGCCATCAACATTCCACCCCATCTATAGAGATGGCTCAGATAAAATTCACAAATCGCAACAGTTAATCACTTTTGTACGGTCCCCGGCACCTTAATCGTGAGACTCGCCTCTCAGAATTAGTATCTTGTTAGTGATCCCCAGCCCTTGCAACACACTTTCCTCCCCACAATATGTCGTCTTCGCATCAGCCATGAGATTAGCAGCTTCCGAGAAGCTGGCCCAGGGAACCTCCTTCCTTCAGGGCTGCCTACCGTCGTGTCGACGCCGCAGTAAGCGAAAGTGGTAAGGTCAATTCGCGGAGAACAACAACAACACAAGTCCAGATCATGGCCATCTCTCACTCTCCTTGCTTACCTCAACCCCTGCTCCTCGATTTGCGCCCTTTTCTGGACAACAACTTTCTGATCTAGGATATCCTGGCTTCATTCGACCTAGATAAACAAGTTTGCCATTCTCTCATGTTTAAGTTTGTAGGGTCGCGTGGATCCCGTCTTTTTGCCCCAGCCATCTTCAAGATCCGCTCCACCCAGCATTCCAGGTAAACCTGGTTAGAGGTAAGGATGCAAGACATTCTTCTATCCCGGAAATCCCTCGAGGCACAGCTATACAGGGCCTGTCAAGCTCTGCAGCCACCTCAAACAATCCTTGGGTCAAGATTTTTGTCTCGGACCAAGGTTCTGGATCTCGCCCCCTTCCCGCCCGGCCTCCACCTTTCGATCAATGTAAATACACTTTGAGCTGGCCAAAAGGGTGTCGCAGATCGACGGGGACAAACTGGACATGTTGTGTTGTTTTAAGACAGACCACCGCTACTCCTTACGGTGTTGAAGCTTGAGCGCTGCTGAGCTGAGCTTCCCCCAGCTTCTTATTCTTCCTCTCACATCACCATGTTAGTGCTACCATTGCTAATAGCTATGCTCCTCCAGGTCGCCGTCTCCTTGGGAGAGAGGGACTCCGGACTAGGACGGCACCGGCACAGGCGATATCCGCCCGGCGCACACATCTTCTCCCGAGGCCAAGACGACGCGGCTAGGCCAACCCGAACTAGCACGACTACCATTACCCTCTACGACTGCGAGACCACATCTTCTGCGACGCTAGCTCGGCTATCTTCCCGGGAGACTAGCGCAGCGGGAAACTTATCGGGGCCCGCGAGCTCGGATCTGTCCTCTTCCATACTGTCAAGTACCGGCACTAACACCCAGTCGTTCGCCCCGGTCACATCGACAGTCAGTGTCATCACGTCGACGACCTCGTCAGCTGTCGTGCAGATCCTGCCCAGTTCACAAGCCCCGACAACAACCGGTACCATTCAGACTACGCTGCAGACGGAGGGGCACATTACCGAGCAACCCATCATGACCAGCTCCATCCCATCCCCACAGACACTGATCCAGACCGCGGTTAATTCTAGCACGCCCACGGCATCACCGACCACGACAATACCAACCGAGGTGCAAAACATCTTTGCGCAACCCATTGCGACCGATGCGCCACCCTCGGCTATCAAAACCAAGCAGGACCACCCGGCGCCGCGCAAGGGCATCGACAGCTCAGGGCCACTCCAGACCAACAAATTCTACTCCAACTTCTTCCTCGGCGACCAGCACTGCCCGACCTTCCTCTTCCCCTACTCAGTCGCCTGGGCGAAAGGGTCCGGTTCTGCCTCGAGCTGGGGCCTTGCCATCTCGCACGTTGAATCCTCGCAGCGCGACTTCGGCAAGCCCGAGCCCGTCACGGGCGCGCGCAAGTATTACATCAACCCCGTTGGGATTCAGTCCGTCGTCCTCTCGGCCGTCGAGCTCGGCGCCAACACGGCCCTCACCTCCCACGATCTGACGGACACGTCGGTACGCATCTGCCTCCGCCCCAACCCAGGCGACACCCCAGCCATCCAGTTCCCGCTCATGCAGGGATCTGCCTTCATCACGGCGCTGTACGGCGGCACGATTCCGCTAATCCAGACGGGCATCTACTTCAAAACCGTCACCCGCTCGACCCAGGAAGTCAAGCCTGGCGTGACCAAGTTTAAACTCCACCTCGAAGACGACTCAGTCTGGCTCCTCTATGCAACCCATACCAACGGCTCAGCCCCGCTCGACCTGCAAGTAATCAACAACGGCGTTGCCCAAGCGCGCAGCGCCTTCCACGGAATCATCCAGGTTGCCAAGGATCCTGGAAATGCTGACGTAGCGTACGATGCCGCCTGTGGCGCCTACCCGATGGGTTTTGATCTCGCTGGTTCAGTCCACGAAGGGCGCGGCGAATACAGTTTCCGGTTCCGCAAGGGAGGGATGGCCAACGTGCCGCTGGCGTTGTTTGCGCTGCCGCATCATCAGAGTTCGTTTGGGAGTGCGACGCGCGAGAAGATGACGCAGATTAAGCTGGATACGCCGACCAAGGGCGTGGCGGCGCTGGTGCTGGCGGATGAGTGGACCATGGTGGAGGAGCAGCTGCCGGTGAGCGTCGGGTTCTTGCCTTGGTCGCCGGAGGCGGGCACGGTGCGGACCCTGTCTGAGGGTGTGAGGGTCTTTGTGCACAATATTACAGTGCAGGAGCTGTCGCAGAATATGGTGATGCAATCGAACCAGGATTCCATGTATTTCAGTGGGAAGGTATGTTCCCTCCCTCCTCCTCCCCTCTCCTGTCCCTTAGGAATGGGGTATGCTAACAGGAGGGAAAAGGCACTTGCCAAGTTTGCGACTATCGCACTAGCGGCACATGATTTGTTGCGGGATAAACCTCTGGCGGTGGCGGGTTTGGCGCAGTTGAAGATTGCGTTTGCTCGCTTTTCAGAAAACCAGCAGCAGTACCCACTGGTGTACGAGTGTATGTGCCTTTTTTTTGGTGTGTTTTTAGTTTTCGTTCTGACGATAAATAGCCGCTTGGGGGGGCGTTGTGTCGTCGGCATCGTATGTGACGGGGGATGCGGGAGCCGACTTTGGTAACTCGTTTTACAACGACCACCACTTCCATTATGGCTACTTCATCTACGCGGCGGCCGTCATTGGCTATCTGGACCCGTCGTGGATTCCCACCAATAAGGCCTACGTCAACACGCTGGTGAGGGATATCTCAAATCCGAGCGCCCGCGACCAGATGTTCCCTGTGTGGCGATGTTTCGATTGGTATCATGGCCACAGCTGGGCTCATGGCCTATTTGAAACCTTGGATGGGAAGGTAGGGTCATTTGACAAGTTTGCAGGACGAGCCGCTAATGTGGGGACCAGGACCAAGAATCGAGCTCTGAAGACTCGATGCACGCCTACGCAATCAAGATGTGGGGAACTGTGTCGGGTGATGAAAATATGGCAGCTCGGGGCAACATCATGCTCGCCATCCAGGCGCGGTCTTTCAACGACTACTACCTGTACAGCGAGGGCAACACGGTGCAACCGGCCGAGTTCATTGGCAACAAGGCAGCCGGCATCCTGTTCGAGAACAAGATCGATCACGTAACCTACTTTGGTACCAACATTGAGTACATCCAGGGCATCCACATGCTGCCTCTGCTGCCTCACACGCCCTACATCCGCAAGCCTGCCTTTGTGGCAGAAGAGTGGAAGACTTACTTTGACAGTGGTCGGGCTGACAGCATTCTGGGCGGCTGGAAGGGCATTCTGTTTGGAAACCTGGCGACAGTCGACCCGCGGGGTGCCTACGAGTTCTTCAGCATCTTGGGCTTTGATCCGAGTTGGTTGGATGGCGGTGCGAGTTTGACATGGTATCTGTGTTATGCTGCTGGTGGGTCTTTTTCTCGGCTCTTCCATCTGATATGCCGTTCAAATGCTGACATCGCGGACGACACAAGCTTTGGGAGGCCTTTAAGATACTTCCGTGCTCCTATCGGGCTCAATTTGCATTTCGTTTTTTTTTCGGCGTTGTCTTTGTGTCAAAATGCTCTTTCCCTAGGAACCTGAGTGATAAGTTGCCCTGGGCCTCGTCGTGGGGGTTCTCGCGGGATAAGCCCGTTCACGTGAAAGGAGTTTGTGTCATTTGGATACCTAGGATTAAGCGTGAAAAGTGGGAGACAGGTGTATTTTGCATCACCCTAGGATGAGATGGATAAGACTGAGTTTGAACTGGAACCCATGTTGTGTTAACCCACTGTGGGGACCTTTTGAGGCTGAGGAGAGAGTCACAGTTACAGATCAGGAGTGACCAGACCGCCATGTCCGCGCCGTTACCGGAGTTGCCTGGTTCAGGGGAGACGGTTCGCTCCTGCCCCCTCCCGCCACCTTGATCATGCATCATCCGAATGCGGGGAACTTCCTACGAGATCCCTTTTTTTCTCCAGTTTTTCTCGGCCCGGCCCAGCTTGACTCGGCACCGGAGAAGCAATGGGCTCTAATCAGCTGCCCTTGGATAACCAACCACATCGTCAGCTCTTGGCGCGTTACTGCAAGCATTTTACATTGTCTCGCGCAGGCGACGCGTCGCAGCTCCCTGATTTGGGGACTCGGTTGGGTTAACCCCCAATTCGATGACTCGCAGCCTCGACAGCCAGTGTGAGTGGTCAGGTACCACACACGTCCTCTCACTGGCCAGCCTGCTCGTTCGGCTTGCCGGCACCCGTCCTGAACGAATGATTATCGGTGAAAAAGCAAGCCCCTCACTTTCTTCCCCTCACCACCCAAATTCGCTGTGGAAATGCGCTGTGCTGCCCAGAGAGATTCCGCCTCCTCGCAAATACTAGATCTTCAAGGGAACCTTGCCAGCACAACAGTTTCTTCTTACTTCGCTTCTCCTTTTTTGTGATACGCCGAAATCTCGCCACTCGTTATTCTCTGCAGGCAACACTATCATCACCAATCTCATCTGCCAAAAAAAGGACCCGAGCTGGCATCCTCCCATCACCACCATTTCCGTGTTCATGTTCCCGTCACTAGGCGGTGGGCTCACCGGGGACCAGACCAAGATACCGTAACGTCGAACCGCTTTCGTCTACTCAGCGACAATGTCGTCATTTGAGTCAGAACCACCGAGCAGCTCGCTCCTGCCAGTGTGCGACTACCTGCTCATTCCGGATCATGAAAATTTCGTTTGGGATAACGCTGGAGAGGAGACTGATGAGACCTGGTTGGCGCCTGTCAGGGAAGCTGGGCTCGACCAACGCAAGCACAAAGTTTTCCACCACGCTAACAAAGAGTACACGACCCAGCCCTTACCTTTTCAGCATGACGGCGAGTTGGGAGAATCCGGTTCAACCATCGTCTACCGGGTTAGAGCCCCCAAAGGTTACAACTATCTACGGCCGCTAGCACTCAAGGTCATCGTCTGCAAGGAGAGTAGCCGACCCCCGGGACCTGACAGTAACGCCCGTCGCCTGGCTCTTCAAGAAGTACGCAATATGGCGGATATAAAACACCACCATATCGTCGTTTACGTTGCTTCGTATGAAGATTACTGTCTTCAGACTCGCAAGATCGAGATCAGTCACCGGCCCAAACCGCACCGTCGGGAAGTCTTCCACATGAACCAGCAGATCATTAAGAAGCACATTCTTGGCATTGCGATGTATCCTCCGGCACAGTGCAATCTCCAGACATTCATGGCCGAATGCGTGGCCTGGAGTCGCAATCCAAGTCAAAGATCGAGTGGCTCCCAAGGCGACGATGATACCGAGCACGGATGGTGGAAGCTTCCGTACCTTCATACCTACTTCGGTTGCCTTGCCCAAGCCGTCGCCTACTTGCACAAGTCTCGAATCCGACACAAGGACATCAAGCCCGAGAATGTTGTTATCGATCAGTTTGGCCTACCAGTGCTCACTGACTTTGGCTTATCAAAGCATTTTGAAACGGGCCATCACTCGGACGGGTTCACGGCCAAGACTCTGAAGTACGCCGACCCCGAGGCCATGCATGGAACGACGAGGGATGAGCGGTCAGATATTTTCAGCTTGGGATGCGTGTTTCTTGAGATGGCAACGGTCGTTATCGGTCGGACGCCCCGGTTCGCCGAGAAGCAGTTGAGCGCTGCTGCTGGAGGCCAACCTCCTGGAGAGTTCAAATACAGCGAGGCTTTGGACGGGATGGACTCTTACATCGCGGAACTTCTCCGAATTGTTGAGGAGGAGATGGCCCATACAACTGACACCGCGAGGGATGCGTCATTACGAGCCATTGTCTGCACGCTGCCAACAATCGGGAAGATGATGCACCCCAATTTTAGTCACCGCCCATATGCAAAGGATCTATACCCGCTGTTCCGCCGCTTGTACGAAGTGCCAGGAACACCTGGGCTATGCCAACAATGCGAAGAGGAGAGAACGGGCCGAGTTACTCCATTGTCGGGGAGCCAGAGGAGTGGAAGGGGAAGTCCCACGTTGGTTCGCAGAGAGACGGTTAGCTCTATGATCGCTAGGAGGGAATCTATGCTGGCCAATCACGCTGCACATTTGCCAACAGATGCTAGAGACGGTACGTAGAGCCAGGTAGTGGAGTGTCGAGGATTCATGTCTTAAGGGCGAGATATACACGCAGAGGTGGAAGCGCCGTCATGAGACATATTTTTTTTGGGCATGGTACGGATACTTGGGATCACAGAAAAGACACCAAGGCGTTTGGGAGTTGAAAGGCTTCGGCCATTTACGAGGATCAAAGGCCAGAGCAAAAGGGTTGCCGAGCACAAGGAAGATAGAGACCACTGAGGTTAGATTTGTCCGAGGATATAAGGTGAAAAATCGCAGCTGAGGAAAAGAGGAGTTGAAACGTAAAAATAAACAGCTTTATTAATCTTGATGGCTCAGTGACTGGAAACTCCTTGCTGTGGCGCGTATAGTTGGGCATAGCTGGGCGACCAGCGGCTGCTAGGAAACGAGAGCGGGTTTTGGCCTGTTGATTACCCACGTGCTGGAGGCTCGAGACCATCGGCCCCGGAACTGCAAAGGTGATCATTATCGCCCTCCTCAGTAGTACGAGCTGTGCCTTGCTGTAGAACCTCGATCGGTTGGTTGCGAAGAGATGGCATTCATCTGAAGATGTATCCTCGGTCTCGGTTGTACAATCCAACCCCTGAAAGATTGTTAGCGTGAGACTTGGGTGAGTATCCAGCAGGGGTTTGTGCAATACAAAAACAGCTAGGAAGCTATTTTGCGAGGGGTCAAGCCAGAATATTTAGGCCTTGACTCTAACATTCAGGGTCTTGAAATTCGCTCCTTATGGCCTCAAGTTTCCAACATAGCCCCTAAAAAATGGAGATTGGCCCGCAAGCTACAGCCAAGCCGTGAAGTACCGCGCGAACAATCTTTCAGGGGTTGGACTGTTGACAAGTGGGTTCGGCTGACATCGGCCTGAAGTGTGCAAGATTGATGATACCCCTGCAGGTCCGCTAAATTTCCACCAATGGTCTAGGCCAATGACCTGTGCTTCCGCGTCCGATCTCAGTGGCTGCAGCCTGTCTGCACCGAAAAAATTCAGCCGAGAGACCATCCAGTGCGTCCGCGGGATCGAACTTTTGACTTTGGAGGAAAGCTCCGACGCCCCATCATTCGACCTGCCAGTTTCGTCATGCGCAAGGACGCAGTTTCATGGCTTCTAGGGACGCTTTGTTCCCAGAAGTAGCTGTAGGATCGCAGCTGGCGCAACGCTGGTATCTCGATCGTCGCAGCCGCAAAGCCAAATCCGCCGTTGGGTGGTCGTCCCTGGCCGGTCCAAACAGACTCGCCATCGACCCAGCTAGGGCCAGGCCTCCTCTGACGTACCCCCTTGCGCTGGTCACCGACCCCTCCTGCTCCAGCTCTCGCGGGGCTCCCTCGGCATCCCTTTACCCCGCGCCTCGTTGCAATCGCATGCCAGTGCCCGTTCCCTCCCCATTAGTGCCCGCTGCCGCCCACTTCAACAACACCAGCAACATCGCCCGTTACGGTCGAGCTGTGCCAGCATCAGCCTAGCCAAGGCGGGCAACTACACCCTCACCATGGGTGATTGCCGACAACCTAACTGGGATCGTCTGGACGAGGGCACCACCGAGGCGCCCACCACGGTCGAGATCGGTGCTGACAATGGAGCGCGAGCGGGGTTAATGGGGAGGGAGGGTAGTGACCGGGGTGCAAAGAATGGCGTAATCGTCACACACGAGGAGCATCTGCCCCAGGGCATACACGAGACCGAGGAGGAGTTGAAGCACCGATGGTTCGTCGGCAGCATTGATCAGGGTACCACATCCTCTCGCTTCCTGATCTTCAATGGCGAGGGTGATCCCGTTGCCATGCACCAGATCGAATTCGAGAACCTATATCCCAAATCTGGGTATGGCAGAGAGGCAACAACAACAACAGACAGACCAATGCTGACACGCGCAACTTAGATGGCATGAACACGACCCCCTTGAGCTCCTTTCCTCGGTCGAGGAGTGCATCGAGGGCGCAATGCGCAAGTTCAAGGAGATGGGATATTGTCGGAGCGATATCCGCTCCATCGGCATCACAAACCAGCGCGAGACTACCGTTGTGTGGGACAACACTACGGGCGAGCCTCTTTACAACGCTATTGTCTGGCCAGACACTCGCACCAAGGCGCTGGTGCGCGATCTCAAGGAGCGTCCCGGCGCCGACTCCCTGACAGACCTATGCGGTCTTCCTCTTTCCACGTACCCTAGCAGCGTCAAGTTGCTCTGGCTCATCCAGAACGTCGAAGCAGTCGCGCGCGCATACGAGGATGGTCGCCTTGCCTTTGGCACGGTGGACTCATGGCTGATCTACAAGCTCAACGGCGGCGCGGATGCCCGAAACCCTATTCACGTCACAGACAGCACCAACGCCAGCCGGACCATGTTTATGAACCTACGTACTTTGCAGTACGATGACAAACTTTTGGGTTTCTTTGGTATCGACCGCACTAAGATTCGCCTCCCCCGTATTGTCCCTTCATCCGATGCAGAATGCTTTGGCATGGTGGCCAATGGCACACTCGCTGGTGTACCCATCGCTGGCTGTCTGGGTGACCAGTCTAGCGCGCTGGTTGGCCAGTGCGGTTTCAGTCCCGGTCAAGCCAAGAATACATACGGAACGGGGTGTTTCCTGCTGTACAACGTGGGCGAAGAGCCTGTCATTTCTAAGTACGGGCTCCTCGCGACGGTGGCGTACGATTTTGGAGGTGGCCGTAAGCCAGTCTATGCCTTGGAAGGAAGTATCGCTGTTGCCGGGGCGGGTGTCAAGTTCCTGATGAATAATTTGGGCTTTGTAGAACAGTCAAGCCAGATCACGGAGCTGGCTGAATCGGTCGAAGATAACGGCGGAGTGGTGTTTGTCACTGCGTTTAGCGGCCTGTTTGCTCCTTACTGGATCGATGACGCCAAGGGCACTCTGTGTAAGTGACAGCCTCCATGACTGATTCTCCCATTTACTAACAGAAACACTAGTTGGCATCACCCAGCACACCTCGAAAGGCCACATCGCCCGCGCCACCCTCGAGGCCACCTGCTATCAAACCAAAGCCATTCTTGACGCCATGGAGAAAGACTCACAGCACAAACTCGAGTCCCTCGCCGTTGATGGTGGTCTCTCCAACTCGGACCTGTGTATGCAGACCCAGGCTGACATCAGCGGCATCCCCGTCGACCGCCCCGCCATGCGCGAGACAACCGCTCTCGGTGCCGCTATTGCTGCCGGCCTTGCCACGGGCGTTTGGCGCGAGTTAGATGATTTGTGTGGGATGAACCGTGCGGGCAGGAAGGTGTTCAAGCCGCAGATCGATAAAGCGAAGGCGGAGCGGCTGTTTAGGAAATGGGAGCAGGCGGTTGAGATGAGCAGGGGTTGGTTGAGGGATACGGATAATGTTGAGTAGAGTCACTCGCCACTGTTTGATAAGTATTGGTATGTTGGTTTGGGGTTGGATACCTGGTTTGGAGTTGTGTTTTCTGCTAGTACTTAGTGTATCGGTTGTAAAGGCACAGGGCAGGACGGGACGGGACAGGCGCGCTTTATTCAAGATGGTCCTTGGATTGGTAGATTGTTCAATTAGCATAGTTGGGGCTACACCTTTTCCTTTCTGTCCTTCCTGATCCTCCTCTTCTTCATATGAGGTCTCCTCATATGAGCCTTGAAGAAAATTTGGACAAATCCTTTGAGCTGAAGCATAACCATAATCACAACTATATCACTCTCTGCATGTGTTATCGCGTATCTATTCTGGGCATCAAGCCATCGTTCTTCCTGCTGTTTGACCCCGAAACCCTTGAATGTGGGTGTAAGATGGTGTTTGGGTACCGGTAAGCAGCCATTTGTAGATAGCCCACCATCAGCAACACTGGGCTGTATATTTGGGGATTCCTTGGTAAGCGAGAAACTATCTGTGGATCTGCCAGCCTTCACCATGATCACGAGTGCATGTCCGGACCGTATTACGATGAGAAGTGACGGATTTTTCTTTTCTTCCTCCACGAGCGAATTGGGATGCACCAGCTCAGACTGCCATGTCATCAACTCCCACCCACCGAGCAACATCACACCAATCTGCTCCCATAACAATCGAGAGCCAGCTCCAGGGACCACAAGAATGCAAATACATCAAATAGGGGTTGAAGCATCGGCGATCCCATAAACAGCCAACTATTTCCTTCGCGAGTCTGACCAGTTGCTAGTCGGCACGGCATCAATCGTAGATCCCGTGGAATAGAACTCTTCATCCCCCGATTAGTCATTTCCCGTTGACGTCGTGCCCCCTATCCCAACCGCTCATGTCTCCAGACGGCGTCAAGCCTAATGTTTTCGGCCCACCCAGGCCGTGCCGTCCAATCTAAACCGACCAGTCGTCTACCGAAGCCCTACGTCGAGTATCGGAAATGAGAAGAGAATGATCAAGAGTGGTGTTTTTCGTCGGATCAATACATTATGAAGTGTGGTACTGGAATTTCGTATAAAATAAATGCTTGTACGACTCGAAGAGGTGCTGAAAGTCGGGGCCTCGCGTCGGAAACCCACTACATAATGATAGCAGGTACATCGACGTTGGCCTTGATCGACTTGTGCGGAAGAATGCTTCCGCCGTTGACGTAAATTTCATCGCCAATAGTGACATCATCACCGAGAACAGTCACGTTCTCGAGACGAGCCCACCTGCCGACAACACTATTCCAGCCAACGATGGTACTCTTCACCCAGGCGTGGTCCTTGACCTTGGAGCCTGAAAGCAGGACGCAACGCTGCAAACGGACACCATCACCAACGACAACATCGGGTCCGATGGTGACGTTGGGTCCTATCCTGCAACCCTTGCCAATCTTGGCTGAGGGGTCGATGAGTACGTTTCCGCCGTGGACATAGGGCGCGCTGGGAGGAGTGAGCTCCTTGGAGCCCTTCTTAGTGAGAGAGGAGAGATAGAGGCAGGTGCCTGTGAGGAAGTCCTTGGGCTGGCCAACGTCCATCCAGAAACCCTCGAGATCGAACGAGTGCAGTTGGCCGTCCTTGACCATGGCCGGAAATGTCTCCTGCTCTATCGAGGTGGGGCGGAGCTCAATGCGGTTGAGAACCGATGTGTTTAGGATGTAAATACCGGCATTGATGCGGTTGCCGACGAACTGGACCGGCTTCTCGACGAATCGGTCGATTTTGGAGGGGTGACCAGGCTTGTGGACCACAACACCATACTTGGACGGCTCCTCGACTTTGGTGACAACGATAGTCCCCTCATCGCCGTGCGACTTGTGAAAGGCGGCAAGTTCCTTGAAGGGATATTCGCAAGTGACGTCCGAGTTGAGAACAAAAAAAGGCGCGTCGTCCTTAGCAAGTACCTTCTCGGCCAGCTTCAAGGGACCAGCGGTTCCCAGCGGCTCGTTCTCGATCGAAATGGTAATGTTGATACCGAATTGTTTCTCGTACTGTTGGGAAACCGGTGTTAGTTATTCCATTTCCGTGTCTTGAATGTCTCGACAGCATTGAGGGAGAACATACCTCAGCCAAGTACTTTTCCATAATCTCGGGACGGTAGTTGACAGCGAGCACAATGTCGGTCACACCGGCGGCCGCGAGAGCCTCAATCTGGTGTAGGATCATGCGTTTGTTGCCAAACTCGACTAGGGGCTTTGGCAGAGTCAACGTCTAACAGATGATCTGTTAGCCACGGGCGCCCGGCTTCACTGGCGAGAACGCTAGGACAATGGTCGACATACCAAAGGACGAAGACGGGTGCCGAAACCACCAACAAGAATAAGGGCTGTGAGTCGAAAGAAAGCACGTCAGCATTGACTGCCCATTAAATAATTGCCCGAGATAGGCTGCAGGGCATGACGCGGTTGGTTTTGTGCCGGGACCTACCCTTCATGGTTGCTAGGAGCGGTAGAAAGAACGGCGAAAGCGAAGGCGCAAATAAGGCGCGATCAACGAGAGTAAGAAGCAGATACGCCAGAGGCGGGTGGAGAGAGGAGTAGTCGCAAGCGTTTAGGTTTTCAAAAGCGAGTTGGAACAAGCTGAGGCGGCAAGGTGCGGGGCGCGGTTTGTGGACTTCAACCCAACTTAGCTTAAAAAATGGGGACCCAGGAAAAGGAAATGTCAAGACGAGATCACGGGACAGTGATTGTTCGACGACACAGTGGCGATCTCGGTGTGCTGTCAGCAGTCACATAAAACACAGGATGAGAAAGTGGTTCGCGATGGGAAACATCAGGGAGGAGGACACTCGGAGGTTTTCTCTTTCTTGTTGTGGCAGGCAAATCCTGGGAGCCCAACCCCCTGGCGCTGGCTGCAGCGGTACCTGGCTTGACCCGAGCTTCAGCTTCACAAGGCTGTTGGGCGCGCTGTTTGGCTGTCCCGGAAGGCCCCATTGGACCGTGCCAGGTTCAATTTCACTGGCGAGATTGGTTCACCCCCAAAGTCGACGCTTGACTTTCCCTCGACGAGAATAGTTGGGTTCTCACTAGGGAATCAGGAGTGCAACAAAGAAAAGGGGTTGATCTGTCCACCATCCATGCTCCACAGTCTTAATGTTGGAGCTCTCGCAATTAGTCTTGGCGCCACCGTCTGTTGCTCACCTGACACCTCCCACAATAATGAGCCAGGAACGCCCCCTCGAATTCGTCAGCTCTCCTTCGACAGTCTCCCGTGAAACAGGTACGCAATCGCAGATCCTGGGGGCCTGCATCCGCAATCCAACCCTCCTCATCATATCATGAATCACCTTCAACCTCGTAACCTCGAGATTTCCATGATTTGAACTGCTGAACCTTTTGAGACCGCCCGAACTGGAACCCCATACCCCAAGTGGAAATCCGACTGGTGGAGAGATCTCAGATATTACCTTCGTTTCTCACACGGGATGCGTCCCAATGAAAACCGTGGAAGCTTCCATCGCGATTTGATTACTTTACCCGCAATGACCCCAACCTATTGTTGATCGAAATGAAGCTCGTTTTTTTTTTTTTGGTTGAAGAGACCAAACAACGTTCACGCTTTTATAGTAAGAGCATCTATATCCGGCGTTCTAGTTACCATCCCTGGAGCTTACACCATATCTTCCAACTGTGATGTCTCTCACACCAGACCTCACCAACCAGTCACTTCACTTATTACATCAAACAGGTTATGCAGGCAGACATCTGTCAACGAGAGATATATTCTCATAATCATTATGAGTCCCTCTCTCTTACATAGAAGAGTTAGCACGAAGGTTTAAGGGGGGGAAAAACTCCTAGGTAACAGAAGAAGATGCGTCGTAAAAAACGATCCAATCTGCTTTCATGATTTCATAAAGTCATCAATAAGATCTGCCGCCCGTTGACACCAATACCATATCCCTTCACCATTCACCAGATGCCACTCATCATCATCATCATCATCATCATCATCAATTCATCACCGTCTGATCCCCGCCATTCTCCCCGTCTCCTTTTCTTTTCCTTTTATCCTCCACCATAGAGTATTCATAAGGTCATTCATCATAACAGAAGCCCCAATAAAAATCCAAGCAAGAATCCAATAGTTCAACCCAGAGGAGAGGAGATGAGCGAGGAGAAAAAGCGTCGGCAAAGAAAAATAAAGCCCATCATATCAGCGCAAAGGGCTACTGCACTGTGATTCCCATCCTGCAAGGGACTGCCGGGGGGGAAAAAAATTAACCAAAAAAAACCAACGGGCGCCCATTGACAGGTTGGCTTCGCGGGCTGGGGGACCGCTAGTAAAAATAAAGAAAAATGGTAGAGTTGCCTCCAGAGATGTTCAGTTGAGTTGAGTCGATTTGTTTCCAGTCATGTTGAAAACGAAGCTTGTGAGGCTCTCGCTTCCGGGTCCAAGTCCTCTTTGTGAATGTGGCTGGTTCTGTGTTACCCAACCACGGGAAGGGGAGTTATGTGTGCATGTGAAGGAAAACGACGAACCCGTCCTACCCAGTCCAATCCAGTTGAGTGCAGTCGGTCCAATGTCCGGAGAGCGGCAGAGAGATATAATGGGGAAAAAACAAGTCCACTCCAATCCAATGAGGTAACTCAAACTGGCTCAATGGTGGCTTGAGTTTGGCTTGATGAAATGGAATGGGAAGAGTCCAAATAAACTAAGACGTGCCGATGAAAAATTGATCTAAATGTGTGTCGTAATCGTCGTGTCAGTCATGTCGTGATGGGAATGCATTTGCTGATAAATGTTCTTTTTTGGTGTTCCACGCCCAGGGAAAAGTGCTGCTCATCATCCCCGTGGCCTCTTCTTCGGGAGATAGCCAAATCTCTTGTCCTGGTTCCTCGCCTGCGTCTTGTGTCGGTCCTTAAGATTCGATGCTGCAATTCGAGTTGGATGCCACCAACGGGGTATAAAAAATGCTTCTCGGTCCTCTTCGCTCTGTCCGTCTGTCTGCCTGCCTGTCCTTACGTGGGTTGCTGTGAAGCCTCGTCAAGTTTATAACAAGAAAAACGGGGGTCCAGGTTCAGCAGCTGAAATAGGTGCTTCTCCTGCGGGCGCGGCGTTTTACGGCCTGCTGGTATCCGGGTTCCTGGGTCCAGAAGCAGGCCTCTACCGTCTCTCCCACCCTCCCTCCTGTCCTACCGAACATTGCGGGGGTGAAGTGTGCCGCTCTCACTCCAGTGAGGCGGTGGAGCTGCTGCTTGAGTGGTTACCAGAACGGCGGCCATGGTGACCATGGTGTCCATGATGGCCGTGATTGGAAGACGAGGTGTGGCGGCTGCCCTTGCGGGATCTCCGGGTGGAATCATCGGCTGGCAGGCCTTGGACAATGCCGTTGCGGGCAAGCATACCGCCGTTGACCGAGAAGTTGCGGCACACCATGAAGGCGCGCATGGCTGCGTTCTCCTGGGCTAAGCCGCCCGATTCGTACGCCAGATCCGTTTGGTACTCACGCCCGTTGACGAGTACCAGGCAGGTATACCCGTTGGAGTCGCGGTAGCACTCATACATGGGGTCTACCCATCCCCGGCGCCGGCAAAGGCCTGCAGAGAAGCCTCAGTTAGCTGCATCACCCCCATATTTCCTTTGATAGTCCATCAATGGGGCAACTTCCTTTGTGCAAGGGGGTGGGAGGGGGAACTGGGTCGTGGTGAGAAAAATGAGGCGGCATGACATGGGGACGAGCTGCATGACAGCCCAACATGAACCGCCTCAGCCCTACCGAGACGTGATGGTGGGAACAAGACTTGGGATCGACGGGGTGACGAAGTGACGGGTGAGGAATGACGAGTGACGGGTTTGGAAGGGAGGATTGTGGCTTTGCCGGGATTCGATCTGGAAGCAGGAACCGGCGAAGCAACCATCTGTCGTGGTGATGTTGTGCAGGGGTTGACACCCATGAGACACATGGATGACATGCTTGTTCCTTTTTTTTTTTTGTCTTGACGATACCCCACCACACAGGGCAACAGCACAGTGCGCGCTCAGAGCGCGACGACGCCTCCTCCTCGGGAACAACGAGGTAAACCGCCTCGGGGCCAAGGTGATGCTTCAATTGACAACTTACTTTCCAGGTACTGCATGTAGAAGCCGGCCATATTGTCAACTGCCTCTTCAATGGCTTGACAATGTGACTTTTTGATGTGTGCTGGACTTAGAAGCGGAACCGGCAGAGCCCCAAGAGGTCACACCCCGGAGGATCCAAGGAGGAGCCAGAACAACAAACAGCAACCGGAGGAAAAAAAAAGTGTGACCGCGGGGGCGGGATCCGAACGCCTGTAAACGCGATGCAATCGAGCCCAACCTAGGGGCAAAGTGGTATAGAGGGCCGCAAGACAAAAAAGTAGGGCAAAGCCGGTGGTAAAAGCCTGTCCTACGGACAAGAGGGTGTTGTGGGTTCGCGGGTGGTGGAAAGAAATCCAAGGCTGATATGCTACGTATTCAATGCTCGGGTGCAGGAAGATTTCTGATCCAGCAACGGCGAGACATGTGTGCTTTATTGCGGTGACGGAACGAGGAGGTGCGGGGCAGGGATGGCAGAATGTACAGATACAAACGCAGCAAGGGAAATAACGGAAAAGCTAGACGGACAGGAGGAGGAAAGGGTTCGTCAGATGCATATGGCGACTGTAGAGATGCGGCTCAAAGTGTGACCCATCTTGATGTGTTGGCGTGTGTCGCCGCCAGTTGATGATACTGCTGAGACCGGGGCCAACTCCACCCCAACACTTGGGGATGCACCTCTGCCTTTGGGGGGTTCAGAAAAGGCCGGCCAGTGTGAATTCGGAACGAGCATAGCTCGCATGGGGTCCTGGCACAACGCGGTGCCGCTCGTGCCTTTTGCTGTTTCCCCTTTGCCTCCTTGTCCCGTTCCCCGCTGGCCGAACCTCACTCCACCTCCACTCAACATCCTTCCTTTTGCTTTTGTCCCATCCAAGGGCCCTGGACGGCGACTCGCTGAGCTTGCGGCCTTTTCCTTGGGTAAAAAGCGCGCCTGTATGCAGACCTAGGCATAGTGAGGTGGCAAAATGGGACCCTCCCAAGGCCAATCTGCGTCGTCGTCTAAGTGCTCCGCAGACGGGGATGAATATCGAGGGCCTCGACAAACGACGGCAGCTCAGGAACCTTGGCCAAGCCTCGAGCTCCTCATTGACGCAGCAGAAAGGGGATATGCCTGTTCCGCAACGGGCGTGAGAGACGAGGGGAGAGGTGAGAGACGCATCTGAGGAGGGCAGTCGAGGGAAGCGAGACTCTCCGAGATCCATCTGGTGGCCACTAATGCAGCCTCAGCGAATCCAACCATGTATCGTTTCGTACCGGAACTGTACTCATGACAACCACAAGTGTTTCGGGGGGTACCTGTTAACAGACGTGCATATTTCCCGCCTGTTTTGCTACCGCCGTGGTCGACTGGATGTGCAGATAGAAGTCCGTGTTGCCAGCGCAAAAGATGCCGGCCCATACACCTTGCATGGAAATGGATGGGATGGGGGCTTTGCGAGGGGTAAGGAGTGGGCGCTCCGCGCCTTTCCCCGGCTTCTCCAGAAACCAGAGCGAGAAAACTGACCGTTAGCCATGGCACAAGAGAGCCGGGCGTACCGCGACCCTGGGGTGCCCAGGTCACGAACCGAACCAAATCCCGGCTGATGGGCGAATCGCCCGTCTCAAGAGAAGTGGGCGGCCAGATGGCATCGTCGTTGGCGTCTTGCCGTGACCACCCACCGGCAAATCAGAAGCAGGCAATTGCGAGTCCTGGGACAACAGCTAAAATGGCAGGAATGCTCGGTAGACGTCGAATGGCGCTTGTAAGTGGGTAATCGGCTTCCTGACCAACGACGCGGCGGCGAGGAATGACTGGCTTGAGGCCAAACCACGAAGTCGGTGAAGAAAAAATGAGGTGCATGAACAGTGGCTGGGGCCGGCAAACCCTTGCAGGCTTTGCTTCTGGGCCTAACGACCAGCGGTACCTGTGATTGGCTGGGCCGCCGCAAGGCAACTAGGCACAGGCAGGCCTTAACTCTCATGCAATGATGAGTTGGCAGTGCTTCTAGATATTAAACAAGACCCCAACTATGGGTCGCCGACGTATGTGAGTACGAGATACTTCCGCACAGAGCAGCGTCCCCAAACGCGGGGCCGGTCCTGATTCTTACCTTCTCCTTCGCCCGCGCAAGCGAGAGCGGGACGAAGAGGAGAAGTTGAGGGGAGGTTGGATGCAGCCCCGCGTGGACATGGAGCTCTCTCGCTGCTCGTTGCTGCATCGCTGCTGCAGCCAACTATAATCGGCAGGACTTTAAAAAGAAAAGTGTCCGATTGTGTTCGATCGGAAGTCGTTTGTGACATCCACGGCAACCATCGGACCAAGAGGCCGGACTTGGTCTAGGAGATCGACGAGAAGACGCGAAAAAGGTGAGCAAGGGTGATTTTTTTTGTTTGGCCCCGCGATACCACCAAATCGGGCAACCATGTCAGATGGTGTGCGCCCAAGAGGAAGGAAAGGGTGGGCTAGTGAGCACTGGGAAGCATTCTGGAACGTCACACACCAACGAGCGCCTCCGGTTTTGGGCGGGGGGGTTGGACTACACCGGAAGGAGCAACGGCGTGGAGCAAAGTCATTGGCAAGAGTATCTGGTGGCTGACCGTTCTCGCCTTCCATTCGCGGTTGCTCCTTTCGTCCTTCACCGACTCAGCGCCCTTCTCCATAATTATCCTGCTTCGGGGCATTATTGCCAGCTCCCTTGTTTTGTGCTTTGTGAGAATAACAGCAATCACTAACCCTACGGTCAACACCATCAACAAGCTGGGACTTTCCCGCCCTTTTGGCAGGGAAGGCGGGGTGGAGGGTTAGACACACGCATTGTAACGCTGAAGAAAAAAGATTGAGGGGTAATTCACCCCATTCCCTCGAGTGAGGGGCAAATTCGACGACTCCCATCAGCCGTCCAGTTACTTTTCCGTCTTGTAACGTCATAAGCGGTACATTCCAGCCAAGGTCACGATTCGTATTGCTACCGCCCTAGTTAAGGAAGACAGTACTGATGATGTCCAGTTCATCCCCGGGCCACCCCATGCAACCGTCCCGCTCGTCTGCCTCCGTGCGTCCCAAATACGGAGGAAGCAGCAAGACGGAGAATCAACTTGACATCTAGAGCATGGAAGGATTGATAGTAGCGGCATGGACCGCACCCGAAGCCGCAGTCTGCCCGCTTCGGCCCCTTGTCCTTGTTCTCGCTTCGCTCCTTTTGCTGCCACTCTGTTTGACTCCCTCGTTGTAGTGCTGTTTTCGACTCACCTTTTTTAAGACCCAGAGCCGGGAGTTATACCGCCCGAGGGCACACAAAATGCGCCTGCCATGCAGCCAATCTTTGATGACAGGACACCACTGGGTGCTGTCATCTGATATCGTCATGGATGGGTACATCCGAGGCCTAGGCCCATTCTCCCGGCCATATTGTGGACTGGCCAGCGAGAGAAAGGACCTGGACGCAACCCGTTCGGAACAGGAGATCGACCGCAAGTCGAAACATCCAGTCCTCTGCTCGAGTGTCCTGCCATGACACGAATGGGTGCACCAAGCAGTCAGATGCAGCATGGTGCTGCTTGACAACTGCAGCCGTCATAGCAACCATGTCACCTCCGACCAGCTCACCTCCACTCACAGCTGGGGTTACTTCCCCATTTTCTCTGCTGACCCTCCAGTCGCCCGTGAAACCGCGGAGGGTTATTCGGGATTTTTCTGTTTCTTACTTCCATGTTTCTCAGCCTGCTGCTGAGAAGTCCCCTGGTTGGTTGGGCAGAATTCCCGAGCATTCCCTTCACGAGTACGTTACTTTCTCGAGTGGAGGGAGCCGCTGGGAAAAAAGAAAAGAAAAGGAAGTCTTAGCAGCGCCTTGCAGGACGTGGCTATGCAGTGACCATGATCAGCGTATCAAGGTTGCCACGTCCTATCTTGCCCGTCCTCACCTGTCCACGATGGGCGGCGTACATATCTCAACGATTAGCGGGCGGGTGGCAACAATTCTATATCTCGCTCCAACATACCGGGGGGAGAAATTTGTCTCCTGTGGGTTAGCGGCGCGGTTGTCGCAGCAGTACCAGGACAGACGACAGGAGGAGTGAGGATCGTGCAGCCGTAGTTGGTCCAGATTAACAGACGCATGCTGGATGATGCCAGACTTGCGTTTGGCCGGTGGTGCACACTAACTCTGCTCTGCTCTGTAATCGGGCGAAGCTGCCCCGCCGCCTTGCAAATATTATCGCGGGTATCTGAAATGCCTGTCTGTCGATTAGCACTTTGCATTCTATGATTGGAAATAACAAGGATTGTTCTTTTTCTTCCGCTCGCTCTTCCCTGCTGCCGACGCAACCTGCAGCCGGGATGCCAGACCAATCTCAGTCTCTCCTGAGACACGATGAGCTGTCAATGGAAGCATCTGTTGCTGCCGCTTCCTGGGAAGAAGTGAGAAGAGGCGGTCTTGGTCTTGGAATCCCCCCGATCGCCGCACCGTCTGTGTCTGGTCTGATCCAGCAGGTTCCACGACCCAGCCGGCCAATCTTGTGACAGTCCAGAAACACACCTCCAAGGGACACGGCAGGACTGCAGAGGAGTAGGCAGTAGACACGGTAAGTAGCTCAAACTTGGCCGCTTGGTTGGCATGGTAGAAGTAGCGGTGGCGGTGGAAAGCTAGAAATATGAACACGGGGCGGAAAGTAAAATTATCACAGGTTGACCCAAGAACAAAACAGCCCAAGTGCGTTTCCAGGGAGATATCCCTTGAATGTGACAAGCCCCGAGATCAAACACGTGATGTTGACAGGTGAAAGATGACAAGTGACGGGGTTACCTAGGTAGTCAGGGATGTTGTAGCCGTGTAACTTTGCAAATTCTGTAAGCAGAGGAGGCTGGGGAGGAGATGGGTAGCAAAACAAAAAAGTCCCTAGGGATTGATTCATCTATCCACCCACCCATTCTATCTCTCTCCAGCTGTCTCGATTCTTCGCATTGGTGCCATTTTCAGCTTCGACCATCTCAAAACCAGAGTTTTCCCTCCACAATAGCAATCTCCCACGTATTCCATATACCCCCGTCAAAAACCCTCCTTGGCCAAAAAGTAGCTCATCATCGCCTCTTGGTTCCGCTGCGGTATGGCAAAAACAGGGTGAAGCGGGCGGACCACATCGTCGTTCTCAAAAACCTGCACATCGTCGCCCACATGTGGTAGTACCGTCCACACAGGATCGGTCACCACCGCTTCCGGGAAGGATCCGTGTTCGCCCTCGTCCCCGCGAGGAGTTGTACGAGTGGAGACCTCCCACTGGTGCTGAGCCGAACTCAGACCCGAGAGGATGTAGCATGAATGATAGGCATCCGACATTCTAGATTGATAGCAGAAAGGGAGAGGGACGGGACCGGGTCAGCGCTTCCGTTTTCAGACACACATACATACACAAACGACAGCACAGTGCAGGAAAATGAGGCCAGATCATGTAGGATCAACGTCTCCTTGCAGCTCTACAGTCCGTACACCGCGTCGTTGCCCACCTCCTGCTGGGATGGAAGTGCGGAGATGAAGAGAGGGGATGAGGAACTCACTTTCCTGGTTTATCGCGGAGCCCGCCACGTTTGGTTTGATCTTGGCAGCAACAGAGTATGTACCGAATGAGACCCTCCCGACTGAAGAGAGTCTCGGGCGGCAGTGGCAAGTCTGTCGGCTTATTGCCTGCGGTCCGGCCCACAGGTAGAGGGCTCAGACTGGCCTCAATCAGTGGAAAGCACCCCCCTACCCAATGGCTGTAGCAGCCATCGACGAGCTTGTTTGTTCGGCCGGAGAAGCCGCCTTCGGGAGCGTACTGTCGCGATGAGAGCCATGCGACAAGCCGCGGGACATCTAGGTATCTACCAAGTCGTCACGTCAGCACCATAAGGAGCGCCGGTCTTCATTGCTATTCGAGTGGGTATCCATGATGCCACGTACCGATGGACTGTCACCCGAGGGTCGTCGAGCAGAGCAAGGCAGCCGAGGGCACAGAATGCATACGCTCCATGGGCCTCGGCGTTGGGCTGGCCGGATATTCCACCCTCAAACGTTTGGCCTGGCGGGTTAGCTCGACCTGAGCTGCCAGCCACTTAGAACTCACGAGGTACTTACATCGGCGGACGTAGTCGGCGACACCGGTGAAGAGATTGCTCTTATCGGCTTTGTTTGCCGGTGACTCAGGTGTCAAGTCCAACGGCAGACCCAACAGTTTTATGATGACAGAAGCGCAGTATGCTCCCCTACAATTTATCATTGTTAGCTAACAGCCTTCAGAGACCCGCTACACCCCCCTTGAAACCACTGGGAACATACCTGATGTCCTCCTCACCTCCGAGACAAACCTGGAACCCTCCATCCCTCTGCTTTAGTGCACACAACCATCGCCACATGGCCCTTCGGTCAATAATTTCGTATGCCTCCTCCCCGCCAACCAACGCTAGCGCGAGAACTACGGCGTACGTCGTGGCGAGGTGTGAGGTTTGCCTCCCACCACCACCGAAGCCGCCTTCCTCGTTCTGCATTGCGCGAGCCGTCGCTACCAACCGTGTGCGGTAGCTCGACACGTCCTCCCCCAGGATGGTCAAGGCCGCCAGTGACCAATACAAAAACCATGGCCGGCTGGGGTCGGCCGCGAGGAAGTGTGCAGGTAGCGAGCCGAGCGACTTGTGCAGGAAGCGGATGTGGCGGACGCGGTCTAGACGTGCTACGCCGTGTAGGTTATAATCTAGGTTGATGTCATCACCGGATAAAAAGGGAAGGCATGCGTCGACTGTATCGTCCTGGTCTGAAGAGGTGCGGGTTTCTAGGGAGTCCCGGACGGGTGGAACAGTGGTAAAGAGGTCAGGTATCATGAGGGGCCTGTGGTGTGCGATAATCTCTTCTTCGACGGGGGAGGCTACTGCAGGTGTGGTTTTCCTTTGCGAAGGCCGAAAAGCTGCTGTCGTGCTGTTGGCGGGCGAAGATGTCATCTTGGGCCGGAACACAGCGCGAACTCGGCGCTGCGACATCTTTATTCGCCGGGGCATAAGAGATTGGGCGTTAGAGGGGCTGGCGGACAATAGCCCCGCATGATTTTTGCTGTTAGTATTGTTGTCAGTCGTTCTCTTTTAGGGCTCTCTCATTTGCCCTCTTTACCCTTTTTTGTTGTTTTCCTTTGCTTGTTCTGGGAGCTTTGAAGGACATCACCATTTTGGAGGGGCTCGATGATGTTTGCGGCGCTCAACTTGGCCTTGTGCCGCCGGCAAGCGGGCAGGCTTCGGTTGCCAAGCGCCTGTCGGGCGGGGGCTGTCAGCTGCCAAATTTGACTTCACCTTTCACCGAGAAACCTGGAGCTCAAAATTTCAAGACCATGATCTTCACTCAGGAACAAATTTGTGCTGAACTTTACGCCTCCTGCCTGTTCTCGACTGTTTGATTTTCATTTGTTGCCGTTACTCAGCTGCGGGTCGAGATGTTTTACATCATACCGCGAATCGGCGTCGGATGCTCCTGAGACCAAAGCCTCCACACCTCGTCAATCGGCCCCGGCGGTCCGTCGGTCTCCACAGCCCATGGTCGTGATCGGCCGAGATTCGCTGATGCTGTCGGCCAACCATTTCACGGCGCTGTCTTCACACTGGCAATTAGGACCACGACCTCTTATGACAAGCAAGATATTTGGGCCTCGGGCTAAAATTAGTGTTATCGAGTTCTCACGTTTAACCCTTGAAATTTCTCCTCGAGGTCCTGAAAATCCTACACGATTCATTGAGCCATATGGTGAAAATGCCCTGGTCCTTGGGCTCTCTATGGAATCCTCACCGTTGTCTTCACGAAGTACGGCTCCGCGACACCGCTCACAAGCACCTCCGTGCCGTGGAACAGAACGAGTAAAATCCAGCGGTCACCAGCTTTGAAGTCCCAACTCCAACAAGGTCTTTCTAAGTTACCTTCGTACCTGAATTCATTCGGTATTGGATCGTAGAATTTTGGAACCCTCGAACCCACCCTTGACCAAACGGCAGTTCGAAACGAGTGGAAGAAGTACTCAACTACGTCAGAAATGCCTGGGTCCACCATAGCCCTGTGGCGACAACACGACAACATTACGATAGAGGAATGACGATCTGGGATAGAAATAGGCGCATCCGTCACTGTTTGAGTTTGTTGCACTTCAGAGAACAACGACACGGTTTGGATGAAATATGGTCGTGGCGGAGCTCCCGGCAGGTTTTGTTGTGGAAGCTGCAGGAATTCAATTCAGGCTTTCTGGCCTTCCATCAGGCCCCCTTGCCGCGCTGAAAGGCAAGCGAAGAAAAGCAACTCAAGCAGTGTTTCCTGAAGACCAGGGCCAAGGGCCCGCATTATAACCCGGGCATGCCATCCCTTATCCACGCAGCGCGTTAAAGTGTGGATTTTGGTCTGATGTGTCTTGATGGATACCCTCCTAGCGGTAATCGCGCTCCATCCGAGTGCAGAAAATCATCTGTGCGGGGGGAGAGCTGACCAACCCGATCGTGAGAAATCCTCGCTGCCTCAACGCAGAAAAGGGAGGCATGAGGAGCTGTGGTGTGTTAATCTTTGCGGGTTTTGACAGATGATAAACGTACACAGCCAAGGGTCACGGCGATAGCTGTCGCTGAGCGGCGTGAGGGGTTTGGGGGACTGCAAATCCCCTTCTCCTTTTCCGATCTTGTGTCGCTTCGGGGACCAGATCTGCTCGAACTCAGAGGCCAGGCGGTGAGACGTGAGTTCAGATCCAACCTCGGGCCTTGGTTTTTTGTTCCTTCCTTTTCTACCCTTTGGTTTTTGCGGATTGGTCTGTCTGTCAGTCCCTCGCGTAAAAAAAAAAAAAAAAGCCAGGGCCCCCGCCAGCCGAGTCCCGACCCCGGGCTCCGGATGAAGATCCCGCAAAGAGGCTGCATTACGTGAATGCAGTTCGTCCTGAACTGGTTGAGGCCAACTGTCATCAATTGGGGAATCAACGTCTCCAGACAACTTCTCGCTGGCCAGGAACGGGATGAAAGGAATGAGACTCCTAAGCTTTGGCTCGCAACAAGCTTTAGGCTCCGGTGGTTGCAGCAGTTCAGGGTCCTTGGATGGTGGGCGCTGGAGGCACACAAGCGGGATCTTGATAAGCGTGGGGAAGCTGAATATGGAAAGCCAACTTCTGCGGGAAAGACGCACGCTGGATCATGAGTGGTCCACTGGCCACACTAATCGCTCATCATTTGAGCCGAATGCAACCACTGGAATCGATAGGTCGCCCTTGGACTGCGTCCAACTTCGCCCTCCAGCACTGTGCAAGTACTTGCACCGAGTACTCCGGTGCAGGCACTTGTAGCTAAAGCTACAGTTACCCACCCTCATCCTTTTTTGGCATATCTATAGGTACCACTAGACTATATAGGATGACTATTGTGCAGAGTACACACGCTTCACTGATGGCGTGCGTGTGATCCTGCCCTCCGGTGTGTTCATCGTGAGCAGGTGCGCGGCGAGACTGAGATGATACCTATGCCCGCACGAAGTACTTCCAGGGTATGAGCCACGATGGAAACGCCTTACGCAATATCAACTGCCAGTCAGTCTTGACATCTTCGTCAAGACGCTTGCCCAGCGATCATGAAACAGAGCAGGCGCGGCAGAGCATCGTCTCGAGAACCTTACCTAATGGTCCTCCCTCATCGCAGGATCAGAGACAGACGAGGGTAGCACGAAAGCGGTCTCCTGCAGGTTTCGAACCTCTGCGCAGTTTGCAGAAGAGGCCCCGTTCATTTCAGCCGCCAGATCGACCGACACGAGCGGTGATTTGGTAGAGACCGAGGTGCCATGCGCGCATCGACAGCACAACAGACACCCCGATGCCACTGATTCACCCTGTGGCTTTGCTGGGGAACTCGTGAGACCACGAGAGATGCCTGGCCTGTGCTGAAATCTGACATGGATCACGCCGTCAGTAAGAGAGACAAGATCCCGAAGCATGGAGGGCTAGCCAACGCATCGAGTGGGGAACCGGCTCGATTGAAAAGAAGAAAAGCCAGTCGGGGAATTGAGGGGTTGGCGGAGAGGTTGAGAAGTTGACGGGATCGGCGCACTGCCTATCTAGGAACAGCGTTTGACATCGGCGGGCCTACCCGTCCGCCAGCTGCTCCGTGATCCCACCAAGGGATTTTGTGGCCCGGGCTTGCTGGCCGGGGCTTGCGTGAGCCTGCGGCGGAAGGGGACGCGTTGAGCCTTGGCCTAACACGCGGATTCTGGATAGTTCAACCAGGAAGTCGGTAATTTACCCAAATTGAAATGGATGCGGGTATGATTTGGAGGCAACATTGACTGACCTGCAACAGATATTCCAAAAATTGATATACAATGTCCCGGGTCTGTGCCAATATTCTATAGGGCTCCTGACCTAAACGGCTGTCGCCCGAACCCGGCAGGTGCGGTTATTGGCTGTGGCGTTGCTGTGGGTTGGGCAACGCCATCCTGGTGCAGGTTTGCTGAGTGAGGGGCTGGGGCTCACGTGGGGCTCTTTACAAGTCTCCTCACAGTGCGTCGGGGCCACAAACTGGGACGGTGGAGTGCTGGCGAGGTCCTCTTCCGACGACAGTGATTGGCCGCGAGCTCCATGCATCTACCCACAGCGTGCATGGTCGGCATGCTAAGCGGCCAATCAGAGGCGGGCCTGTGACCAGGGTTGCGATGCGCTCTCACCGCCTCTTCAACTGGACGGGAACGAGGTTGTGTGAAGCAGCCGCCACTGGGAAGAAGGGAGGGGGTGGCCCTCTCCACCTCGCCTTGTCCAGCGATCTCGTCCAGCAGCGGCGTGCGTCTTTCTCACGCCGCCTTCTTCCCACGACTCTAGGCCGAGGGAAAGTGAAGCGCCAGTTGTGAACCAGACCCTCAGTTCATCAAGTCGTTCCCGTGTGTGCACACAATCCCAAACTCGGGGTTCGTGCCTTTTTCACCAGCCAAAGTAACGCATCTAACTCGAAACTGGCCGCTTGTCATGCCCCTCGCGTCCTGACCGACTCGAGTCGAGAAAGAGCGGTGTCGCCCTTCGCCTTCCCTGGCATCGGACAATCCCCGTTACAATACTAGCAACGCTCCTCCAATCCCCTTACCCACCGCCTCTTTTCTCCCTCTCCCTCCTCTCCGCTTTCCGCGAAGATGACCTTCGACTTCAACGCCGCTGGGGGAGAAGCCGCACTGCTGGGACAGCTCGGATACGATCACCGGGACCGCTACTCCTCGTTTCCCGCTGCTTCCACCGCCGCCCCGGCTCAGAACATCACCTCGACGGCTCTCACCACAATGTCCCACTCCAATCGCCAGAGCCTCAGCCCCGTCACCTCATGGCTTCCCCTCGACATGGCGGGAGCCGTGGGCGGTCCTGTCTCAATTCATTCACCCAGCTCGGGCAGCGTGTCGGCCTTGTCAGTCTCGTCACCTGAGGACCAGAACGCTCAATCCCCGAGCCAGCAGAGCAGCAACATGTCGAGCCCGCTTCAGCAACAACCTTCGCCCTTCCAAACTGCCGCCCGTCCGAATCCTCCGTCGCTCATCGGAGACTGGTCGGTTCCTCTTCAGGCCCAGCAGCAGCCGGCTGCTTCCGATCTTGCCCAGTTCATTCAGGACACCACGCTCATGAACTTCAACCCGTTCACGACGAGCTTCGCTTCTCCTCCGCTCGAATATCTCCCGGCGACCTCGCAGGCTCTTGAACCAGCTATGCACCTGGAATCGAACTTCAACACGATCTCACCGGTTGAGAGCACGACCCAGGCCATGCAATGGGGAGCGGGAATTGGAAATTGGCAGGACTTTGAGACGGCCATGACATTTCAGCCTGATGGCCTTCCTCGCATGGGCAGTCTCGGTAGCCTCGGCAGTAACTCACCGACCGGTACTTATCTGGAGGTACTGTCCATGAACTCGGGCAGTGACGGTGGATGGGTGGATGTGTATCGGAATTTTGACAACTTTCAGCAGCCTTCACCGAACCCTGCCATCTTCAACCCTAGCCAGACACTGCATCTCAGGACAAATTCGGACTCGTCGCAATCAGACAACTCAATCGAGTTTGGGAGTTATGAAGAGGTTTCGTTCCCTCCTTATTCTCCCTTCTCGCCAGACTCGGACACGTACGTCGACGCATCAAGTAACCATCGCAACTGCTGTACTGGGGAGCACAACCATCAGCCTACCGAGATTATCAGCCCTTCAGCCGCTGTTGCTCCTATGCCGATCAAGACCACCACTTCATCGAGCCGGCCTGTTGTTGCCAGTGGATCCGGCTCGACTTCGCCACCAACAAGACGCAATTCGGGCCCACGGAAGAGCCCAATCGCCAAGGCCACCAAGCCCGTTATCCGGAGAACTTCCACTGGGAAGAAGGATGGAGAGAAGAAGGTCGGTCGCCGGCGTGGCCCATTGCTTCCGGAGCAACGCAAGCAAGCCAGCGAAATTCGGAAGCTGAGGGCTTGTCTTCGTTGCAAGTTTCTCAAAAAGACCTGCGACAAAGGCGAGCCGTGTGCTGGTTGCCAGCCGTCCCATGCCCGGTTGTGGCAGGTTCCCTGCACCCGCATTGACATCAAGGATGTTGGTTATTTCATGAAGGACTGGAAGGCTGACTATGAGCGCCATCTGGACCTGGGCATGTCTGTATTCAACGTCAAGGGCTTTGCCCAAAAGGAGACGCTCATGTGGATCACCCACGGATACGGCTTTTGCCTTCCGGTAATGGTCCGGGAAGTCTACGTCGCAGACGACAGCTGCTTTTCGTGCGATTGGGTCGAGTCGAGCCTAGTTGACCAAGATCCTATCGACTTCGAGATACGGACCGAGCACCTCGACGTTGGCCAGGACGGTGTGTCGATGGAAGCGCTTTCAGAGTACCTTGACAAGCATATCGACGAGGGGTTTGAGAAGTTTATCGATGATCACTTCGAAGGCACTCCATTCATCACCGAGCTCTTCAAGACTGCCTATCGTTACTACGCCAAGGAGAAGAGTCCTGTCATCAGGAAAGCCCTGAAGCTGGTGGTGGCATACAACCTGACGCTACACATTACCATGGTAGAACAACCACCTTCAGAGGAGCCCATGGAGGGTCACGTCGACGATGAGGATTCCAAGTTCTACGGCAAGGTTGTCGCCCCAGTCATGATCAACTTCCAGATCAAGTGTGCGATGGCGGACATGTGGCGTGAGCTTCAGAAGGATGTCCTTGAGGAGCTTTCGTCTCTGTACTCAAGTGTCTACAGCGGTGAGCGTCTCAAGAACTGGCCCACAATCTTCATGCTCGCATCCATTCTACTTGCCGTCTGGGAGGAGATCCAGTTTGATTGCCATTACCGCGTCCCCGACCCCGTCGCCGTCAACAAATTCTGCACTGATATGGAGACGGTCCCAGTTGGTGTCATTGTCGGTCTTTTCCACGCCATCTCACAAAAGCTCCCTGCTTTCACCGAGTGGGATACCCGGAGACACGGGCAACTTCTTAACAACAACCCTGCTGTCTGTGAAGCCATGACTGAAGTGCGACAGCATGTCATCAAGCACGGTGAGTGCCGTTTCGGGTCTGTCTTGTGGAACTTTCAGCTGATGTTAAATGGCAGAGTCCTATCTGAGAACACGCGCCGATTCCAAGTTTGATCGTTACGACTTCGACTCCCTATCAAACAAGCTACTGTCAAAGCTGGTGATCCGCGCCAACTAGGACCTTTCCCTTGTTGCAACATGATGTCTGATTACAATACCCGTCGTCACCGACGATGCGACGTTTGGTTTTTCTACCTGGCTTTTGCCGCAGATATTAATCTCTTTTGTCTTTGGTCTGCTTCAACGATTATGACTGAGCGACGGCGTTGTTTTTGCTTCTGCGACTTTTGCCTTTCGTCTGATTTCTGACCTTGCTACCTCTTCTTACCTTCACTCAAGCCGGCTACTGCTGGCGCCACGCGCTACGGAATGACTGAATGTTCCTCACGACGGATCATCATTTTACGACAGATTTGCTATTTTTGACGAAGGCTTTTGGATTTCACAACGATCTGTATGACTGAATTGGCACTTCAGCCTCTAGATGTGGCGATGGGAAATGGGCGCATACCCGAGGGAATGAACGGGAAATGCTCTTATGATGATTCCTCGCGCTTTATGGTACCAAGGAGATGAACAGAGCATAGAAGAAGAAACAAGTGCATGTGGTTTGGCGTTAGTTTGATAGGCTTGCGTCTCTACGGAGCCTTCAAGACACGAACATGTGGGTGTTGTTTGGAACAGACGGGGGCGGGTTTGGTGATGTTTAACATGGCATGGCCAACGATATGGTCATTGCTTGGAGGGTTGAGAGCGGGACTTTGCAGTTGCAAAAGCGAATTGAAAAACGTTCAATTAACATCCTCTTTCTGGACGTCCACAACTGGGTTCTTCGGTCGAGGCCGAACTGCTCTGATGTAACAGTTGAATGTCCACCTGACCTCCCTCAACCGATGCAAAGATAATGAGATACTTGAACACGGAGCGTTCATCAACCCTTCCAACGGCGGTGGCGAAGCGACGCCATCGAATGCATTTTACCAGAATTATTTAGCAATTTGATACGTTCCGAGCCGCAAACGCATACCAGCTATGAAGCTTCAAAAGAACTCTGGCCGAGCAGGTCGGTGAGGCCAATAATACGTCTCTGGACTGTACGGTTCGGCTGTCCGTGTCTTAATAACGACAGTGCAGCTGACCGGAGATCAGGCAGAGGCGGAAACGACTGAGCATGGTGTGGTGGTTTGTGGTGTGGCGGTGGGGTGCCCGATTGGGTTTCTCTCCCAGTGAACAAAAGCGATGTTGAGTTGGGTTGGACCCTGCGCTAAGTAATTTGGCTTGGGAGAGAGCTGAAAACAAGGGCTCAAATCAAACGCTGATGCCCGATTGGGGAGTCGGGCTTGTCGCGGGTTTCGGTGACCGTTTTGTTGTTGGAAAAGGGAAGTGTAATAAAGGCAAAACCATCATGTCATTCTTGCGTGACATGATCTCCTCAGGCCTCAGATGCGGGAGGGAAATGAGCATCTTAGGTACTTAGGCTTGGCTAGGTACGTATGCAAGTATACTATCTTGCTATCTGATCTCGTCGCAATCTTGCTTCGTGGATTTGTGTTCTAAGGACTTGGAAAAGTGTCCGCGCTGCATGTCACCTCAGGTGGAGTCACGGTTACGTAGTGGCGATGCGATCCGGGCTTATGATGAGACAAGGACTAGGGGGTGCTGCGCAAAGCTGGCTGGATCAGAGGGAATCTGAGTTATGAAAACAATGGTAGCTACTATTCATATAGGTACCTACCTGTAAAGTGTTACGAATCTGAACGATTCCGCCGCTTTGGTGGACAAGTTCCTCAGCCTCGGACAGAGCGATCGCTGGTGCCTGGTCGAGTTTACAGCCCACACTTGCGCGACCAAACCAGAACACTCGGCGAGACATCTCCGACTAAGTGTGCCGCCTCTTGCATCGAACAAGTGAGTTTGACACCGCCAACTACCAGGAGCCCTTAAAATGTCTCCCCTGAAGTAGTGCATTTATCTGCGGCTGTTTGCGCTGTTAGACTGAAGGCCATGGTCACGCCGACAAAGTCGTCAGGCGTCATGCTTTATCACCAAGTGCGGGGAAAAGGCATGGCCCCTGCACCGCTGAGGTCAGCCAAGCACTTTGTGGGGCTAAGAGATTGTGCAATCGGGTTGCGGCAAGACGACGCAAATATGCCGTCTTGAGAAAAAGGAAGCGGAAGATTAGGAATCCAATATGTGCGTGCAGAGAACTCCTGGAGTTGTGGCATTTGGTCTGGTTTTGTCAGTAGTGGATTGGCTTAGAACTGACGAAAGAGTATGATGGTTGCCCCTCCCTGGACGGCCTCCAGAGTTTCGCGCCGTTCGTCCTCAATACCTGTGTGGCTCATTCTGGCGCCTTCCCCTGGCTTCCCTGCTTGCGGTGGGGCCAAAATGGCGGCCCCTGCACCTGCCTGACACATCGCTCAGCCACCCCGCCTGCCAGCCTGCCCGCCTCTTGCCTCTTGCCTCTCGTATTTAACCTCGTTCTCCTTCCTCTGCCACCTTTGCACAATTCCTCCACCAACAACCTCCATCAGCGAACCTCGCCGACTTCTCAAGCCGCCATCAAAAAGATCATCTACACATCTCTCCCGACCACGATCAATCTTCCATCATGCAGATCTTCGTCAAGACCCGTAAGTTGCCTACCTTACCCATTGGCGTCGCCGTCGCGGCGCCTGTCAGCTGGCCACCAAATCAATCACAGCGATGCTAACTCTTGCACAGTGACGGGCAAGACCATCACCCTTGAGGTCGAGTCGTCGGACACCATCGACAACGTCAAGACCAAGATCCAGGACAAGGAGGGCATCCCCCCCGACCAGCAACGTCTTATCTTTGCTGGAAAGCAGTTGGAGGACGGGCGCACTCTCTCTGACTACAATATTCAGAAGGAGTCGACCCTCCACCTTGTCCTTCGTCTCCGCGGCGGTATGCAGATCTTCGTTAAGACTCTCACTGGCAAGACCATCACGCTAGAGGTGGAGTCTTCAGATACCATCGACAATGTGAAGACCAAGATCCAAGACAAGGAGGGTATCCCTCCAGACCAGCAGCGCTTGATCTTCGCCGGAAAGCAGCTTGAGGACGGTAGGACTCTTTCTGACTACAACATTCAGAAAGAGTCCACTCTCCATCTCGTCCTCCGTCTTCGTGGTGGCATGCAAATTTTCGTCAAGACCCTCACTGGCAAGACGATTACGTTGGAAGTGGAATCCTCGGATACCATTGACAATGTGAAGACCAAGATTCAAGACAAGGAGGGAATCCCGCCAGACCAGCAACGCCTAATTTTCGCTGGCAAGCAATTGGAGGATGGTCGGACTCTTTCTGATTACAATATTCAGAAGGAGAGCACTCTTCACCTGGTGCTGCGTCTTCGTGGTGGTATGCAAATCTTCGTGAAGACTCTGACGGGAAAGACGATCACGTTGGAAGTCGAGTCTTCGGACACCATTGACAACGTCAAGACCAAGATCCAGGACAAGGAGGGCATCCCCCCGGACCAGCAGCGCCTCATTTTCGCTGGCAAGCAATTGGAGGATGGTCGGACTCTGTCCGACTATAATATCCAGAAGGAAAGCACGCTGCACTTGGTACTTCGTCTACGTGGTGGCCAGTAAGCGAATTAGCCTGGAGGGGTTCGGAACAGGGTTTAATGAGGCGTCTGGGAACGGAAGGTAGACCATTTGGCTACCGTATTTAGTAATTATTTCGGACAGCGGCATATCTGAAGATGACGCTTTAGGATCCGTAGATCACTGAAATCATTCGGACCTGCATTCATTGGGCCTTTCCCTGCCGTGATGTGAAACCAGACAGTTTGCCAGTGACGTCGCGGGTTGCCCAAGTGTTTCCCCACCGTGGTCTCAGTGCGCGGGGGTGGAGTTCCCCGCAGTGGTCGTGAAGCTCTTCCGTTCACCGAAAAGTCTATGGTGTGGCGCCAGTTGGATGAGATGTTGCCAAGTGACGAACCTCGAAAAGTAAACGGGCACTCGTTACCGCCGTGAGAGCCGCCTCGCAAACTCTCGCCACAATCCAGAAACGTGCAATTGAACTCATGCACACGCGGAACGCTTAGCCCAGAGCTTCAACATCTGCTTACTTTTTTGCCTCCACTGCTTCTATCATATCTTACTGTGCTCCGTATTTATTCAAGTTCATGGGCCGAGGTCTCATCCACTGAGGAACCGCTCCGATCCCAGCTCAAGGGCTATGCAGTCCTACTACTACCACCTAAAGTTCGAGCTTTATGCTACGCCCGACCCGACGGCGGCCCCAGCCATCGCAGATACGCGAGATACCACAGTACCAACAAGCGGCGGCCGACCCAGTGTTCCAGGCGGTGGCGAGATCTGGATCCCCGATTCGGGTGCGAGCATCTTCGACGATCTTCCTTCCCACCCACGCGTGCGTGAGACAACGGTTCGCCTAGCCCGGCGGGAGGAGAGAGGGGGAACAAGAAGAGGAGGATATAATACGATCCAAGGTGCGGGGGTGGGAACCGGCGTGATTGATTGCGGTGCGACGCGGCCTTCGGACCAGGCCAGTGACGGCGAAGGGAATCTCGTTTTCCTGACAGAGCGCCAGTGGCGTGCTAGGGCCAGGAGTTCGCCTCCCCCCGGGTTCAAAGCGGGAATAGGGCCACGAACCGCGGCTAGGGATTGGCGGTTTGGGCGAGTGAGGATCGAGAGTTTTGATTTGATAAACGGAGAATCGAAGATGGATACAGGCAAGAAAATGGCGTCGGAATCTCCAGGCCCGAACTCGGGGCCGCAACCGCAGCCGGCGGCATCGTTGGGGCCGTACCTGGGTGGCATGGGCCAGGCCACCAAGGGCAGGTTCATGCCATTTGAGACAAAGAATACCGAGGCCGGATGGGGTGTGGTGCACCTCTATCGGGAGGCGGACGAGTCGATCGCGCTGAAGGCAGTGCCAAATTCAGATGTGGTAGATGGAGTGGAGGGAGAGAACGGGAATGATGGCACGATCTTGTGCATCCCCGCAGTGCCAAGTTACCTTTCGCCAGGGGATTTCTTGGGCTTCATCGGTGAGAAATGGAGAGGGGACGTGAGCCATTATAGGATGATTATGACTAGCAGGCTGAGCCGCTACATGGTCCTAATGAAGTTTCGCGACTGCAGGATCGCGGAGGAGTGGCGGAAGGAGTTTGATGGGAAGCCATTTGATAGTGTTGAGGTAAGTGCGGCTCCTGGCTGGCCAAGCTCAGTGCTGATGGCGTGGGAACAGTCTGAGATCTGCCATGTTACTTTCATCAAGTCTATCACAGTTGAGGCGCCAAACCGGACGGCGAATAACAGATCAACAACGAGCAACAGCGACCATTACACTTCATCGTCCCCGACAGTGGTCAACACACTGAGACCGTTCCCGCCCCCAACCCCCAATCTCATCGAGTTACCAACCTGTATGGTCTGTCTTGAGCGAATGGATGACACCGCTGGGCTGATGACGATTCTTTGCCAACACGTTTTCCACTGCACATGTCTACAAACTTGGAAAGGGTCAGGATGTCCTGTGTGTCGAGCAACCAACCCTCCTACGACTGCTGGCGGGCCCGACAACCCTTACTCGCAACCATTTGGAGCGGGGGTGTCAAATCTGTGTACTGTCTGCGACTCTCCAGAAGATCTTTGGATCTGTTTAATATGCGGAAACGTAGGCTGTGGGCGCTACCGAGGCGGCCATGCGAAGGAGCACTGGAAGGAAACAGCTCACAGCTTCAGCCTCGAGCTTGAGACTCAACATGTCTGGGACTATGCGGGCGACATGTGGGTGCACCGTCTAATACGGGACAAAGGCGATGGTAAGGTTGTCGACTTTTCCACTAGCAATAACAGCAATAACAACAGCCGGCGCCGTGGCGGACTAGATGGAGACGGTGCTGGAGAGAATGAGGATGTTGTGCCACGATCCAAGCTTGACAACATCGGCATCGAGTACACCCACCTGTTGACTAGTCAGCTGGAAAGCCAGCGCGTTTATTTTGAAGAGATGATCAACAAACTGGCTGACAAGGCTGCGAAGTCAGCTGCGATCGCCGAGACTGCCTCCGTTCAGGCACAAAAGACACTGAAAGAACTGGCAACGTTGAAGGATGAGCACCGGGTGTTGCAAGACCAAACAGTGCCGTCCTTGGAAAAGGAGCTCGGCCGTGAGCGGGCCCGCGCAGCGAAATCCACAGAATTGGCACGAAAACTGGGTGCGTCACTCCAGGAAGAGAAAAAAGTGAGTGAGGGCTTGATGGAACGCATTGAGCATCTGAATCGGGAGGCCGAAGCAAGTCTCAGGCGGCTGGGGCAGCTGGAGGAAGAGAACACATCCCTTCAGGAGTCGAACCAAGATCTGTTAATGTTCATCAGCGGTTCGCAGAAACTCAAGGAAATGGAAGCCGAAGGGAAGATTGACGGCTCCGAGGTAGAAGCTGGAACCGCATATGTGCCTGGGGACTCGGGCAAGGGGAAATTAGGGGGCAGGAAGGGAAAAGGAAAGGCGAAAGTGAGCACCGCGGCAGCTAACGTATCGCAAGAGAAGAAAGAAGAGAGCATAGTGCTAAACACCTCTGACGGAGAGGGTAAAGAGGCTGAGGCTGGAACATCTGGTCTGCAGGATGAGAAAAAGAAGGTGAAGGGCAAGGCTAAGGGAAAGCGATAGCGATGATTCGGCCAGCAGCGTAGTTATATCAGAACAGCGTATTCTAGCACCCAAAAGCGTGTAATCTAATAACGCAGGTAAGTAGGTACGTAGTAGGAACCTCAGAATCATTTCCTCATCGCACCCCGTCTATAGAAAGTGCAGCCCGCTGCTGTGGGACTTTGTTACTCGGCGATTTCTTAGGACTCGACTAGATTTGCTCTTGTTCTCCGTTACTTTTTCAAACAGATTACTCTAGTCTCGGTATACTATTCCCTCGACCTTACCTACTCCCGATAAGGCATACTAGGTACGGGGCAACAGTCCTCTCAGTCTCGACTACGAAGTGCGTGTAGTTAAATTGCAGGAGCTGAGAACAGCAGGTGGCACTATCCCAGGCTGCATTCCGTGTCGCCTAGCAGTGCAACTCTATGGTAAGCTGTTCCCTGCAGTAGCGCTGGCCGAAGACGAGGCTAGCAAACCTGAAAGATCCAGGCTCGGTACTCGGCGCGGCAAAACGTTGAGCAAGAGTGCAGCAAAGGCATCGAGAACTATTAGAAGAATTGCCTGCAATTTGGCGTAAAATATGGGGTATGGAGGACAGAAAAAGCACAATAGGTGGATCGTATTACCTCGGGCAACCCCGCGTTTCTTCTCCATCCCAGGTTCTTGCGGGTGACCGTCCGTTCTTCCCTCGCGCTTTAGAAGCCAGATACGATGCGCAAGAGTCCGCAAAACGCAACAGAATACAACAAGAAAATCCATGAATATCTGCTGCGGTGGATTTGTTGGGACGGTCTAGAACCTAACTATTGACCTCTCAAGGGACGGGCAGTTGGAACGTGGGTGAGAGGTGCAGTCGCACATGCGTCGTTTTAGATGTGGGGTTAGCCAAGGTCAACCCCTGTGTCTGGACCCGCCCCCTCAACGGAGGCAATGACATCTTCGGTTTGGCTGTTTCGCCCATCTGACTGGGAGGGTTTGGAGGGTGTTGGTCCCCTGGGCCGTTGTCGATATCGTTGCCAAGCTTCAAGGTTGGGTCACAACCGGATTCCAAAGTTTCCATTCCAACGTCTTCCGCTTGGCCGTCGTTTTACACCGCAGCATCCATCACCTCGGTTGACCTTTCATTAATCGCGTCCCTATTCAGCACTTATTCCTAATCTTTTTACCACATGTTGTACCTAGCGTAAATTCTCATCACGCGCATTTCCTGGAATTTCGCTATCCCTGCGTGCTCCAAGTCCCACCCCTCTTCCGAATCTATAAATGCCTGCCGCTTCGCTGGCATTGATCCTGATAAGGACGCGACAAGGCAGCTCCTGAGCCTCCCCGCCTCCCCGTCGTTCATTGAAGTGGTCAAATTTCACGTCACCGTTCACAGGTCATCAATGATCAGCTCTTGAGCTCGTGCTCCCAACAGTGGCGCTTCATAGCTCAAGGCGCATTTCCCTGACTCGAAGGGTTTTTTTTGTGCATCGGAGGGGCGGTCCCACCTGAGCTCCGCGACGTCCAAAGCCAGCTACGGCTAGGAAGATTGCCTGCGCCGAGCTTTCCCACGTCCGAACAGAAGAGCGTTCTCCCCACCAGGAGCTGCCCCAGGCCTCAGTTGAGAGGAACTCGGGGGCTAGGCAAGAATCAACTGCCTGTCGCATTTCCTCCCCTCCTCGCCACTGCTTTGGGATCGTGCCTTCAGGATGGCGGACGCGGAAGCTCAGAATGTCGACGCTCCTGCTCAGAGCGCCGCATCGCCTACCCCTACCAAAGAGCTCTATCCAATGTCGAATTGGAAGTACGATGCCTTTCTCTGGTCCACATCTATCATGGCCGATCTCTTCTTCCGTGAGGTGCATCCCCGCGGTTCCTGGAAGGTCCCGCGACATGGACCGGTCCTCTTCGTGGCCGCACCGCACGCGAACCAGGTACGTCCTCACCATGTGCTCTAGCAACACCAACCTCGATGATTGCTCACTAACCTATTGTTGTTTTCCAGTTTGTCGATGCCTTGATTCTCCAACGAACCCTCCGCAGCGAGGCCAAGCGCCGGGTGTCTCTCCTGATCGCACAGAAGTCCGTCCACGGCTTCATAGGATGGGCGTCTCGGCAAGTCGGTTCGGTCCCGGTGGGTCGAGCTCAAGATGCGGCAAAACCAGCTGACGGTACTGTCTACCTTCCGGACCCCATAAATGACCCAACCCTCATCCGGGGTATCGGTACAAATTTTGAGAAACAAGCACAAATTGGGGGTATGCTTTTCCTCCCGTCCGTCAAGGGTCACACGGGGGCGAGCGTGGATGTTGCACAGATCTTGGGGCCAGAAGAGCTCCGGGTCAAGCGTCCGTTCAAGGGGAAAATCTCCATGTTCCAACTGACTGGCCGCGATGACATTGATGAGAATGGTGAATTCAAGAACAAGGACGTCAATGGGTGCAAGGAAGGCTTCGAGGGGACCAAGTTCAAGCTTGCACCCCACATTGACCAAACGAAGGTCTACCAGGCCGTATTTGACCGCCTGAAATCCGGTGGCTGTGTGGGAATCTTCCCTGAGGGCGGTAGCCACGACCGCACCGAGCTGTTGCCCCTCAAGGCAGGTGTTGCCATCATGGCGCTCGGGACTCTAGCCGAGGCACCGGATTGCGGCCTCCGAATTGTCCCCGTGGGGTTGAACTACTTCCACGCCCACAAGTTTCGGTCTAGAGCCGTCGTCGAATTCGGGCCGCCGCTTGAGGTCCCAGCCAAGCTGGTCCAGATGTACAAGAACAACCAGAGGCGGCAAGCCATCGGTCAACTCCTGGACATAGTGCACTCGGCGCTGAGCGCTGTCACCGTCTCCACGCCGGACTATGACACGCTCATGGTCATCCAGGCTGCTCGGCGGTTATATAACCCTACGGGCAAGAAGCTGCCGCTACCCATTGTCGTGGAGCTCAATCGCCGGTTGGCCATGGGGTACGAAAAGTACAAGAATGATAAGCGCATCGTTAAGCTGAAGCAATCGGTCAATGAATACAACAAGCAGCTGCGGTATCTGAATATCCGTGACCACCAGGTCCAGTACGCTAAGATGTCTTGGCCCATCATCGTCGGAACTTTGATTTACCGGTTAGCCAAGCTTCTCGTTTTGTCGGCAGGCGTGCTTCCCGGTCTAATTCTCTTCGCGCCTGTGTTCATCGCCACCAAGATCATCAGTAGGCAAAAAGCAAAGACGGCTCTTGCAGGGTCGACAGTGAAGATTCAGGGCAGGGATGTCATGGCTACGTGGAAATTACTGGTCTCGTTGGCTTTTGCGCCGGTGCTCTACAATCTCTATACATCCCTTCTCGCCTACAAGGTTTACCAAGACCGCCTCTGGGGCAACGTTCCAGAGTGGGTACCTATTTGGGCCGTGTTCGTGGCGGGATGGATCTTCTTCCCGTCGATTACCTTTGCAGCTCTCCGTTTCGGCGAGGTTGGCATGGACATTATCAAATCCCTCCGGCCTTTGGCACTTTGCATCAACCCCTCGTCGAGCTACAACATTCACCAGTTGCGGGAGCGTCGTGCCGAGCTGAGCGCTCAGGTTACGGATGTCATCAACACGCTTGGGCCAGAAATGTTTCCCGATTTCGAACATACTCGTCTTGTCTATGACCACGCCAGAACCCACAGCAACGATAGCAATCCGCCGCTATCCCCAACACGGCCGACGAATCCTCGTCAGGAGAGTGGTATCTCATCACCAGGCGGATACCACGATGATGCTGAAAGTCCCACGCATGGATCCCTGCAGCGTCGCGGTACAACGCAATCAAGCCGGGCGATCCCGCGTAACGAATCGTTCAGCGATATCGGCCAGGTGCACCTCTTTTCGACACGGCCGCCGTCACGGAACCGAAGCCGCAGCAGCAGTTGTGGAGGCGGGTTCGGCCTAGCTGGGTTCCCGATCAGCAAGTTTACGACACTGGACAGCAAGGAGGGCTTCGACGAGGCGAGCAAGAAGATCCGAGAAGCAATGCGAGAACGGGGCCAGATGAGGCGGCGGAAGAGTCAGGCTGCCGAGAGTCGCAGATTCATCGAAGGTGATGAGACAGATGAGGAGGACGGGGAAGAGTACGATGAAGCGAGGAAGAAGCAGGCGTAATTTCCCATGTCTAGTGGCTTTCCTTAATTAGCTGGCTGTCTTGCGGCAAGCTTGACTTGGTCTGGTTCCCTGTCTGATTATCTTCCGTTGTGTCCGTGGCCCTGTTCGTTTCGCCATTTGAGTGTTTGACTCATGAATGCCTGGGTGCTGGATGTCTGTGAAACGGGGAGGATTTCGGATTTCACCTTTCTGTCCCTGGTTCATTCAACCATGTGTATATGGCGAATTGGAGATAATGGGAATCGGGCCACGGGGTAGTGTCAGTGTCTACAGCGTACCTAGCATTTTGTAAAACCCAATGGACATGCTGCTTGCGCAATCCGTCGCCGCTAGTCATCATCGCGGAGATATGCATCCTAGTTCAATAGTATGGCCTGGCATCGTTCCTCGTAGGTGTCCCCAGTCCTGCAAACGAGGTTTGTCCCGGGGTGCGTGTCCACACATGAATTAGCAGTTTTTACGCTGTATGTGAGATGCTTCCTGCTGCGTTTTCCCTTGTCTGTCGTTGACATTGCAGCGCAACCTCGGCTCGGATCGGTGATATTTCACGACTGTTGATGGTGTGCTTAACGCAACGCAGTTGCCTTGACCTAGGCCGCGCGGCTTGGCGTCATATCAGGTCAAAACCAACACGCACCTTCGTGGCGGAGTCGTATTGGGAGCACCAGGCATGTCCCGCTTCTCAAGTCCGACTTTGCGGCTCCGGAAGAAAAGGGAGGGTATTTAGTCTAATACTCGTGGGTGCCTTCCCCTTCCAAGACATCTTATCTGATGGATCGATATACTATACTGCCCAGGTGTGCCGGGCCGTGTGCGACCCATCTGCTTTTTCTTTTTTGACCGGATCACCCGCCTGTGAGGCTCCGTCAGCGTCCAAAAAGAATAAAAAGAGAAAGTCAACCACACAAGATCGAAAGATAGACGGGAGTCGTGGAATTGAGTTATTTACCTACATCTTTACAACCAGCTCGCCTCACAAGCAACCCGTCCGCCTCGGAGGCCGAACGAGCCGTGGGGTAAAAGTTGTCCCCAGCGGACCCCAGGTACCCTTGTTCAGAAACCGCCCCCGAACAGCGGAGCCTGTAACCCTAAAAAGCTGCCGACTCGCCTCAGATTTACTAACGTTATGGGCTCACCGTCCGCTGACCACGGAGCCGAAACGGTTCCTAATCCTGCTTCGGATATTTCCACAGCTGTTGAGAGCACCGGCGGAGAAAAACGGCAGCCCCAGCAGCAACAGCAGCAGCAACAAAAACAACAGCCGAAACAGCAGATCAAAAAAGGGTGGACCATGGCATTAGGACTGAAGGCGCTGGTGAACAGCGCCAAGAAATTGGCCATTGGCGATTCGGGCAGCAAGGCCACCATCGATGTCCTCTTTCCCCCCGTTGACAAGGCCACTGACGGAGATGATTGCGATCATGACTGCGCGAATTGCGTAGTGCAATACCCCAAAAATTTCAAGATCGACGAGGACGACGACCTGTTTGGATTTGTTAAGGGCTGGAGCACTCACGTATTAGTCGCGACGGGCAAGACCGACTGGGTGCGCGATGTCGCCGATGAGAAGGGCAGTGTGATGCAAGCCATTGGCAACGCAAAGGGCCCAACTAATGGGGTGAGTCGGAGCACGAACACGGCCTTACTAAACAAGCAAGATGGTTGACCAAGCTTGGCAGCGATTGATGTTGTCGGCGTCCAATATACCGACTCCCCATCTAACCTCTGACTATGCGGAGCCAACCACCGTTCTCTTGTTACCAGCTTTCACCGTCATCGAGAATGTTACACCCGCTACAGTCCCCACCCTAATCACCGAGTTCATCAATAAAGCTCCGACCAACACAACCCCCCTGGCGCCGGTCACCTTGCCCCGCGAGCTTGCCGTGGATCTTCCTGAGCCAACCCCAGCAACACTCAAGGAGCTCACGACACGGCCTTGCCCACACCGCGCCTTGATCCTCCTCTGCAGCCAAAAGACGCGCGATGCCCGCTGTGGCCAGAGTGCGCCGTTACTGCGCAAGGAGCTGCAAAGACACCTCACTCCGTTGGGACTGTACCGGGACCTGGATGACGAGCGGCCAGGTGGTGTGGGCATCTATTTCATCAGCCACGTCGGTGGGCACAAGTACAGTGCAAACATGATGGTTTACCGGAGGCCGGATGCCTTTGGGTTGGATGAGGTCGAACGGGGAAAACTTGCCGAGGGTGAGGAGGCCGTGCCGAAGAAGGCGGAGGAGGGAGAGGAAGATGTGGGGGCTGCGCAATGCATTTGGCTAGCCCGCGTAAAACCTGAAGACTGTCAGGGAATCGTCAAATTTACTGTGTTGCAGGGAAAGGTGGTCAAGCCGGCGCGCCAACTGAGGGGTGGATTCGATCGCTCCAAGGGCTTGATGAGTTGGTGAAAGGTGGTGGAAGAGTTTACAACCATAGCCTATAGAGTTGCAATTTTAGACCTCAGGTTTATACTACAATGAAAGATCTCCAGAGTACGGGGGCCATGGCGGGGCTTGGTGGGGCTAACATTAAGTTTGTGGGTCGAGGCCGTTGTTATCGATAAGAACAGGACGGGATCTGTGGGCAAGTGTGGCCGATCACTGGGGCAACCTGCCCCCCGGTAAACAACGGTGTCATTGGCCCGCAAAGATTCGTTGCGACTGCCAAACCTGGGTCATCGAGCCCTGAGTTCTCAGCGCTGAGCACATCAAATTTCCTGACTCTCGCCGGCACACCGCCTCTTTGTCTTCCCTACCACTCAAAAACTCCTGGTGTCGACGGCCGAGGTCGAGTTCTCGACAGCACGACCGCCCTGTTTACGACGGCAATGGCAATGGCATAAAACGACAGGTATCAAACTGGTAGTGAATTTGGCACTGGCATTGGCATTTACAATTGGTATAGGCATTGATTGGGTTTTCTTCCTTTGGCATTTTTGTTTCACATCGTTGTCGCAAGCACTTGTTAGACGTTTCATTCGACACCATGTCGACTTCGGCCGCAGACCATTACGGCGTGCCCACGCTCCACGGCGGCACTGGGCAGCAGCACCAGCGAACAAAGTCGTCAGTTTTGCGATCGCTTCTGGGTCATAAGAGAAACAACTCGGATGGGACAGCGCTCGCCTCCGCTCCTCTGACTGCGCCGACAATCCCACTTCACGTGCCCTGCTCGGCAATTGATCTCAACCCAGGACATCATGCGCTCGCGTCTAAAGAAAGCATCCGGGCTCTGGGAGAACTGCAGCAGAACCAGCAAGACCAGGGTCAGCGACAACGGTTGCCGGAAAGACCTCGCGACCGTGGTCAAGCACCGCCGTCGCCGTCCAAGGGAAGCACCTTCGCCACTATCTCGCTCAAGTCCCTGACCACCAAGGATTTGCCCAAGCTCTCCAAATCCAAGGAACCCAGCTCACCAACGAAGCCCAAGAAGACAAAGTCTTCCACTAATCTAGGCGCGTTCCTGTCGCGGCCAAAGTCAATCAAGAACCTGAAGCAGCTCCTATCTGACGAGGAAGCCCGGTCAGCCAAGGACAAGGAGAACAGGACACCGCCAAGCTCTTTGGCCAACGACTTCGCCCCTCCGCCACCAATTTATGCCCAGTTTTCCAGCCAGCACTTTGGAGGAAGCTCATCCCCAAGCTTCAACGTTGCGGATCCTTTTGGTGGCCAAGCTGCAAGCAGCACGGCTCGGCCCGCTGGTCTAGCTGCAGAGGAAGGGCTTAGCAGCAAGCAGCGACCCAAGTCCTTCCAAGCCTACTCGGCTCAGACGACGGCAAACCCACCCTCAATGGAGCGTGGGGAAGGCCGCTTCAGACATGGTGGTGATGATGTGGCTCGGAAGAGGATGACGTGGGCGAAAGGTGGACATGGCTCCCACCAGAGCAGCAAACACCCACTTCAGGGCTTAGGGGTGAGATCAAAGTCGGCTACATCCATCAAGTCCGAGCCCTTTATCGATCCCAAGGATCTTGACAAGCACCTAGAAGCCATGCTGGATAGGCGGAACATCCCGGAGAACCAGAGGTACAAGATGCGGAACCTTAACGACACGATCAAACTTGAGTTCATTCGCCAGGACTGGGCCGAGGATCAGGCCAAGCTGCAACGCCCGAGTTCGAACGAGGGACGTGGCTCTACAGAGGGAAGCGCAACCGGCCCCTCGGATGGAGACGATGGAAAGAAGAAGAAGCACACCCGAGGCCTTAGTTTGACCATTGGGAAGAGTGCCAACAAAGCGCCCAATTCGCCCACCAAGAAACAAAGAATGGACAGCAACCTTGGTCGCCACTTTCGATCCAAGTCGACAGAGAGCGTTGCTAGCGTCAACATATCACCTGCGGGAGAGACACCAAGCAATGGCGGCTTCTTCGCCAAGGTCAAGGGGCAACAGCGCCCGACAGACTTCGTAGCTTATCTCCGCAAGGTGCAGAAGCCTGAGCTTGTGGAAGTTGGCAAGCTGCACAAGTTGCGTCTCCTTCTGCGGAATGAGACTGTTGCGTGGACGGAGGAATTCATCCAGCAGGGGGGCATGGAGGAGATTGTGGGGCTACTGCACCGTATCATGGCTGTGGAGTGGAGGTAAGTTGCTCTGCTCGGAGACGCGTGTCTCATCCACCCTGTCTTCCTGTCTGACTAACTTGTGGTGCAGAGAGGAGCACGAGGATGCGTTGTTGCATGAAAACCTGCTCTGCCTCAAGGCCCTATGCACGACGGCCCTTGCCTTGCAGTATCTTCACTCCATACACGCCACCCTATTCCCCGCTCTCCTCCACTTAATATTCGACCCGGAGAAGAAGGGCCCTAGCGAGTTTACGACGCGTAACATTATCACATCTATCTTGCTGACCTACATTGAGTGTGCCACACCTCACGACCGGCTGTCTCGTGCTAGGGCCGTGCTCAGTTATCTGCGGGACCAGGAGCCCAACGAAAGTGAGCGGCCGGTTAGCTTTGTCTTGGAGATGAGGCGGGAGAGGCCGTACCGTGTCTGGTGCAAGGAGGCGGTCTCGGTGACGAAAGAGGTTTTCTGGATCTTCTTGCACAACCTCAACACAATCGCTTTGCCCTCCAGCAACACGTCTCCCATGGAGCAGTTGGGACAGGGTATGGACGCTTCCGCTGCCACTGGAAACTCACCCCCCAACAAGACAGAAGCCAACACCCATGACAACCAGCTTGCTTACATGGCGCGTCACTTTCCTCAGCAGCGCCCGCCTGTGCCAGCCGCCCCGTACGTGGGTGGGGTAGAATGGGATGCGACCAACTACCTGGCGAGTCACTTGGACTTGATGAACGCCATAATTGCTTGCACTGGCCCAACCGCCGAGCAGCGCAATGCCTTGCGCGCCGAGCTCCGTGTATCTGGTTGGGAGCGCTGTCTCGGCGGCAGCCTTCGCCTATGCAAGGAGAAGTTTTATGGCGCTGTCCACGATGGCCTACGAACATGGGTTGCCGCTGCTGCCGAAGATGGATGGGACGTTCGCGACGTCAGATACGGTCCCCCTCCCGAGTCTCGTTCCGCCTCTCCGGTTAAGAAGACGGGCGGTAAGAAGAAAATTGAGGATGCCCCCAAGCTGGAGATGCCGAAGCTGGACTTGGGGATTGGCAACCACGCTCCCAGTGGCGCATCGCGGCCCAACGACCCCTGGCTCTCCTGAGCGTCTATTTTCTTGCGGTTGACCGCCATATGGTTGGACTCAGATGGCGAACATGGGGGGGTGCCCCAGTATCAGAAACATTACGCCTCAGGGATCCACTTATGTCGACTGGCCCCCTTGGCGGAGGGCTTTGCTGTTTGGCATTCCGAGCCCTTTTGGAAGAGTGGTATCCACGTCCGGAGTCGTGGCTACTCTTTTTTATTGTCCCTCGCCTCTCGGTCGTGATTGGCTGCGAGGCTTGTCTCCCTCAGGCTCGGGCATGACTCGGTGACACGGCAAATCAGCCACAATTTGGAGGGTGCAGGTTGATGGTGGCAACCAGGAACTTATGCCACTTTAGTACCCAGCCCACCAAACAGTTACAGTTGTCTGTCTCACGGGCAATGCGGTTAGTGGTGAAAAAAAACCAATGCCTAAACTGCATGAATTTCTGGTTACTCTTGGTCACATGTAGGGGAGTTCTGCATTTCTTTGTCGTTTTTTTTTTCATGTCTTGGGGGGTTTCCTCCCCCCCCTCTTCCCTCCCCCTTGTTCGGGCCGTTGTCGACTTAACTTTAAGGCACGTGCGGATGGGGGGCGGGACTGGAGGTGTGTTGTGTGAGGAAGACTTCCGATGAGCAAGATTGATAGCTAGTCGAGGAGGTCGATGATGGACTGACGGATTGGCAATAGGTGGAGAGGGATGATGGCGTAATGGATGTTTAATCATGACTGTACGTTTAATGAAGGAATCACAACTGTGCAACCAAAAGATGATTTGCTGTTGACCATGGCCCAGAAGGGCCGATGTTGGTGGAGTACCTTCCCTGGTCCGAATACGTCAAGAAGGAAGGAACTCAAGTAGTGGCATGAAAGGATCTTTTTGACCGAAGGCTACCACCGGCGCTGCAGGTTGACAGAACTGGTAGCTGGTGGAGGGACCAGCGACCTTGGTGCGGCTTGGAAAGGCATAACAAAGCAGCGTGCGTCTTTTGTGTGTGACGGCAACGAGCACAGCAGCGGTGGGCTTGAATGGTGAACCAATGATGATCCATCAGGACTGCGAAATCGAACGACGAACTCGCGTGACCTTGAGCTCTCCGTTCGCCCCCCCCCTCCTTCTTTCACTCTCCCCCTGTCCGCGTGGGTTGCGTGGGTGGGTGCTCATGTCCCGTTTGCTCACCGTAGTTCTGACTGGCATTGGCTTGACGGCTGATTGGTAAATGGGCTAACTGACGTTGAATCCCTGTTGTTATGGTGAGTTAGCCCCTCCCGAACCTAGCCAGGAGGTTGGCTGGATCGGGGCTTGGCGCGGAGGAGACGGGGCCAAGCAACATGAGGGTCTGGGTCTGGTGTTGGTCCGGGATTCTGATATGGGAACTGCCGGTTACATACAGTGTGGAGGTTCCATTGCCAACGGTCAAGCGGGGTATGTCTCGATCCATGTTTTGGGCACTGCCTGAAGCTTAGGGACCGCCTTTTATAACAGGCGTTGAATAGAATAATGTGTAATCTCCGTTGGGCGCAAACACAGCCGGAGAAATGAGAAAGCGGGAGAGACGGAGAAAGAGAACAAGAGAGAGAGAGCTAGCATGAGCGATCCTTTCTGATGAGCGCTGTCTGCCGCGGGGCTGCGTGATCAATTGTTCATATTCTTGCCTCTCGTCAGCAGCTATACGGCGGCGCATCTGAAAGCCCGCCACTGGTTGTACTGGAAAGCCCGAGAGTCAGAGTCAGAAGAGAGGCGTCCAATTATGTTGTAGAGCCTACCATCCAGGAGGATCTCAAGTCACAAGCAGCACTCGCTGTAAGTCCTAGATGGGGTGCTGGTCCGACCACATCCTGGCCCCCCGTCGGTTAAGGAGAGTTTCCCCCGCGCCCCCCCTCCTTATCGCCAGAGCTGTAACAAACCACGTCACAGTGGTCAGCGCGAGTATGTTGTCGACGGTCGGAGGCGCCGAGTCCCTCCGGATTTGCCTAGAGTTGGCAAATGAGTAGCATCTAGACGTCTACCAGCGCGAGAATCTCGGCGAAATTCTCCCGAAGCAGCGGCAAAGGCGGAAACCGCTGAGGTGTTGCTCAGCACCAATGATAGATTACCACCACCACTCATGGCGCTGGACTGTTTGGCCGAGCTGAACGAGCGATCTTATCCCCGCCCTCTCGAGCCCGCGTCGGGTATCTTGGGCTGTTTTAGGTAAAAAGAGTTAGTCTCTGTGTTGCCTCTTCCATGCTCCCCGCAGATGCCGCAGCAGAAGGGCCCAACCCATGTGAGATGGCGGGAGGATGGACCCTAACTAGTTCTCGCGTGGGCCACGGCGTTCTCCGTGGGGGGTTAACACCATGTTCGGAGAGCTGTTCATGCAAAGATGAGACACTGGGACACTGGCGTATCCCGTTTCCCACGCCTCTCGATTGCTTTTGGCCCGAAAACGCCGATTCTGCCAAGAGAGCCAACTCCCTCCTGTGGTCCGCTTATGGGTGATCGTGGAGGCTTCATAATGACCATCGATTGATAAGGTAGTTTGACGTAATGAGCCAGTTCTCAGTCCATGCCATGCCCCCGCTCTGGACTCCGGGATCTCTTGTTAGGCGTTTCCGACCCGAGCGTCAGTCACAACAACAACAACAACAACAACAACAACAACAACAACAACAAGGCAGTCGGCTGCGGAAGCTGCGGGCAGCAGTGAGGCGGCGGGGCCAAAGTCGCAGAAATGAACGCGGGAAAATCTCGTCTCTCTTGATCGAGAGCGCCTTGATGGGAGGGCTACAAGGATCTGTTCTCCAACCAGGTCCAGATGTCGGGGATGTCGGCCACCTTGATGATCAACCCGCATAAAGAGACGACAAGACGCAAGGTATGCTGACAATCAAGTGCCAATCACGGTATTTGTTAGTGATTTCTAGGACCAGGTTGGCGTGTCGAGACAGCGAGGATGGCAGATGACTTCGGAAGGAGACCTTGTCGCGCCGGATGGTTGTTTTCCTTTACCGACTGCCACACTTCGGGAACGGCATCGGACGTGTCTTGCTAGTATCGATTGATCAGACAACCAAACGGCTACTTAAGATTCCCAAGGTCCACCGCTAAAACCTGAAATAGAGACAGGAGCTGCATACCTTGCTTGGCGTTGGCTGGCGGCTAGCGGGTACCTGGTGTACTTTTGGTACCCTAACCTGGAATTTTGAGCCGATGGGTCGAGATGAACGCCTCGTTTGCGCCACCAGCAAGAGTGCAAAGAGCGGGAGAAGACAAGAGACGCCGCGCCAGGGTGTGGGAGACACATCCAAGCCTGGAAGACTTCTGGCACATCCGCGAGAACAGGTCAGATGAGACTAGAGGAGCCGAGAATGTGGGTTTTGGGTCCGACGCCCGCACCGATGCACGTTTGCGCGGCGATTCGTCTGAGCCTGCACGCTCCACGCTGCGTGGCCACCTAGTCCGGACGGACAGGGCAGCAAAGCAGGAGGCGGCCAATAGCAGGACGTGACATGCAGCTTGAGGATATCGGTAGGTTGAGGAGCTTCGATGGTTGTCGAAATGCAAAGGGTCGCTTGCAGCAGACAGTCCCGATCGGGTGAAGTGCTTCATATCCCAGGCCAGCGAGCAAGCCGGATGCATGGTGGCCAAGAGAGAATAACCGATGACGATGATGCTGTGCAAGGAACCGGTGCTCGTAAGCGTTCCAGTGAGCATCGGATCCGGCCGTGTCTCAGGCCAAGCAAAGCAGAGGGAGGTTGGCAGGTCCCGAAACGCGGATGCCCAGCCATGCTCTCGATTCTCGGTCGTTGGAAGCATCACAACAGCAGGATTTCACGCTAACTGCCGTGTCGGGACGGTGAAGTCTCCGTCCTAGCACGGTAAGGCGGCAGGTCTGGGCTGAGCTGGGGGGTGTGAGGGCCGGGGCACGGGGCAAGCTTTTGTTCCCAGCAGCACGGGAGCGGAGTCGACCCCGAAACAGGCGGCCTGGTGGCGGATCTTATTTTCAGGTCCAGGTCCAAATGGGCCTGGGGGAGGAAGGGGGGAAGCCTGGCTCTATCTGCCTGGGTCGGACGACTCCCCACGCGCAGACCAACCTACTGCACCACGACAGTCTGCTGCGGGCTTGCGTTGGAACGCGGCGCGGACGGCTTTGGGGCCACAGAGCACCCCGGAAGCAGCCCCACATATCGAAAAGTTTGGACGTCCACTCCCACGTCGTGCGGAGTGTGCTTGCACACATGCTGGCCGACATGTTGCGTATAATGTTGCTGTCCTGCTTGTCTCATCGTCTGTGCCGCAGCGACACCGGTTGACGGCGGTGAGTGCTCGGTTGGCTAGTGCAGTGAGAGAAAGGCCTGGATGGTTGCGTGCTGGGGTTCACCCCTTGGTCCCTCCCCCCCCCCCAGAACTCGATGAAAACGACACTCCCGAGAAGGCCCCGGCCAGGTCCAGCTCCATCGCAAACACGGCCTTTTCCCCTGGATCGACAAACCTGTGTGCTCTACATGACTGCCACAAATCCCAGAGGATGCAGGCATTGCAGGCCGGGGAATCTGTCCTAGCAGCCGTGGTGCTGTGCAACGCTGTGCTGGGTGGACTTGCTCTCCGGGTAGTCGATCTCCAGGCGATTGAGGATACTAGCTCCGATTGTGACATCATCGTCACTACTGTGCCGCCACGTTTGTTGAGACGAGGCTGCCGACAGAGCACATCATACAGGGGTGCGAATCCGATCCTGCGCCCAAAAGACTAAAGACATAAGACACCCACCGAGGGCGGCCCAGTCCCAGCAAGGTGTCTATGGGAAACAGTGAAAACAGGAGAGGCCATGGGAGAGCAGTTAGAAAGCAAGAGGGATTGAATTGGGGCACTGAAGAAGCAGGCACAATAGGGGAAGGAGAAAGGTGTCGAGGAGTCTATGGAAGACCCTCGCAGCCCTGGTTGAGGTGCAGCGACCTCTGGAGTCATCCAGTCATGGGCCGACCCAAAGAAGCAGCAGCAGCAGCGGGTCAGCCAGCAATGCGCCCTGGATTCATTTCCGAGCACTGATTAACCGACGGACGCTGTCGTGCTGGCGGGGCGTGGCAAAGTGGGAATCGCGAGCTGTAGGACAGAAGCGCAGAAACGCGTGTTCTATGGTCGGTTGTGGTTTTCATCCAACAACCGCTGCACGCATGGAGTGGTTGAAGACCTGAATATGTACACACGCATTTGCCTTGTAGTGTATCTCGGTACCAGGGCTTTCCTATCAGGGCTTCCCACAGGATCGCCTACAAAAGGCAGCTCAGCGACCCCACCTAGGGCCCACAATCCCCGCCATTGGCTCCCAAATGTCCGTTTCCACCGTGCCACTCAAGCCACGCCGTGCAGCTGCCCTCCACCCAGGCCTGCCTTTGCCTGGCTTGCTCGGGCACATTGCCTCCCAGCTCCCAGCTTCAGCTCCTATTCCCGACACACGACGCGCAGCGCACGACAGAAGCCCAGAATTCCACTCACATCCACGCTACCACGACAACCGTCCTCATTTAAAGCAGGAGCCGCAGCTTGGCTGGGTCTTGGGTCTCAGCCATTCAGCGCTCGCTGTCGATAGAACTCAGATCCGCCTCCCGCCTTCCCGCCTTCCCGCCTCCCGACTCCGGACTGCCGGCGTTGAGCCGGACTGGGACAACCCCTCCCTCTCACTCTTGCCCCTTTCCTTGCTTTGATGCTTTGGTAGTGGCCCCAGACCCAGCGTCCTGGACCACTCTGACGTCGCACAACCGGGCCTGCCGCTGTTCCCATCCCATCTTGTCGTCGTCAGCAGTCATCGTGCTGCCTCTCACTCTACCAATATACTGCGAGCTTGACTAAAACCTACCCATCTTGGGTGGATTCGCCATCAGCTAGGTACAAGGTGTGGGCGGGGAAAAGTCTGGCGGCCAAAAAAGAAGCAGACGCCGTCGCCGCCAACAACAGCCGACTTTGGGTGCACACCCATCAGCAGAGACGCCCTTAATACAGCATCTAGAGAAAGCCGCGCTCGAGATTCCGACTGCAACATAGATCTCATTCGACAGGACTGTTGCTGTGTGTGGACTGTGTGGACTGTGTGGACGCTGTGGCGGACGAACGGTCTCTCCCACCTCTTCCCCCCGTCCCGCTACGGTCTGAACCCTGCGACCCTGCTGCGTACTAGCGGCAGCGAATCCAGAAGCTCCATCGAAGCTTAGGTTTCCCTGAAGTGCGGGACATAACAGTGTGTCTGCCAGCCCATCCTGCAGGCTGGCACACCCACTTGGTCTCATAATGTCAATAAAGTGAGTCTGCTTTGCTCTTTTACCCTAGTGCCGAGTCCTTCTCTCGTCTGTCTGTTTTCTCTTCCCGCCACCTCTTCTCCCACCTCCCCATGACGCCTTCTCCATGCACCGCAGCAACACCCCCGCCAACCGGCTTGAACCCCCCTCCACGTGCTTGAATCTTTGTTCCTCCTCAGCAAGAGCCCCACTTCGTCTCGTCACAGCAGCCCCGGTTCCTCACATCGACGCATCATGGCCGACCAATTCTTGGCCGAACAGAGCACATGGACTATTGCCCAGATTGCTCGGACTAACGAAGAGGACAGCTGGGTCATGCTGACGAGGGACGGCGAGATCGTGCCCATTCCCGGCGAGAAAATCCTATTCACATCGCGGCCCCGGGTCGCCTTGGAGCTCTCAACGCCTAAGGAGCTACAGACCACCGAGACCTTCTCATTCAAGAGCGGCGATGGCATTGCTTACATCACCAACGAGAGAGTAAGCACCCAAATCTCTAGCCCACCCCCACTCCAGTTCTGGGACCGAGGACACTCGGAAGCGCTCATGAAAAGAAGCTCACCATACACGCTTGTCCTATAGGTCATATACCTTCCTGCTACCCCCACTGAGCAGTTCAAGTCCTTTTTCTCACCCGTGCTGCACTTTAGCGACACGCATGTGCAGTCGTCTTGGATCGGCCCGTGGAGTTGGGGCGGGGTGGTGAAGCCTGTTCCTGGCGGCGGCATTCCCATGAGCATCCCTCGAATCGAGGTCAAGTTTACCTTCAAGGATGGGGGCCACAGCGACTTCCAGGCCAAGTTCGAGTGGTTAAAGGAGCGCCTGCACCATGCCCAGGAGCTAGGCATGGCTCCCGGCCAGAACTTTGAGCCCCCACCACCTTACGACCCCAACGCCGTGGGGTCTTCTTCCGGAGGCCCAGGTCCTTCTGAAAGCAGAGCCGCGGAGACCGTGACTGGCCACGGTCAGCCACCCCAGCCAGCTCCGGATGAGCCTCCACCAGACTATCTCGAGGCCCAGACCCAAGCTGTGGTCATGCAGTATGAGCAGCGCATGCGTGATGAGGCTGAGAGACACTGAAGATGATGTTTGCTCGTTGCAGAGTGTGATAGCGGCCTGCAATACCTTCGTGATGATTTCCGATGGCCTTTTCCTCTCTCTATTTTTTCAGATCCTAAGAATGGCATGATCACGGAGCAGGAGGTATCCCCTTGTCAAATTTTTTTTTTTCGGTCGCTTGGGGGGCTGGCGTTGATGAGCACTGCATTGATTCGAAACCATGTATTTCGCCTCATGTCCATTACCTTATTCATCCTCCCTGGTTTCTGGGCTTGGTGTTTGCTGCTGTTACTGGGAAGGCTGGAAACGGGAGATAATTGGGGTTTATGATAGGCTGTTTTTCTCACCCCTCTCCTAATGAAACCCTTCCTTCGAGAACATCGAGATCAGCGTCAATGACGCATGAATGCAACGCGCGATTGGATACCGGTAGGTAAATAGGGACTGTCTGCAGGTGGTTGGGGGTGGAAAACAGAGACAGAAACAAGGGCAGCCCTTTCGGTCTTATCCCCGGGATCTCGCCAAGGAGAAAAGCAAATACTGAAGTGGCATGTTTCGACACGTGATTGTGCGGAACCAGCCGGGAGAACGAGGAGCTGCTGCCGTTGCGGCTGGCGACAAGCGAACGAAAGCTTGGACCAGCTTCCCTGGAGGGAAGCAACTAAGGTGGGCTTAGCTGAACTACCCAATCAAAATCCCGCAATTGCGTGGAATCGAAAACGCCCGGACGATTTTCGCTGGCAAACTTGATCTTTCCCCCGTTTTTTTTCGACTACGAACAGCATCACTTTGTTGTCGTCGAACCACTACCCCGACGTCCCAGCCTCGGTCGTGGTTTTAAGCTTCGAAACGCGCTAATCCGATTGACCTCTTTTACCCCGAAACCCCCAGTTTCGAGACACAATGGGCTTCTGGGACACGTTGACGGACCTCTTTGAGGCTGCGACGCCGTGGGCGACGGCTGAGGCGGAGGCGCCGGCAAAGGAGGTCACCGTATGTTTTTGTTTTTTATGCCCTTCAATACGGCACCAGGCTGGACTCTACGCGGCGTCGGGTTGCGAGAAGGAGCTTTGTGGATGGGTCTCTCTTGTGGACTGGATGAGGCAGTCATAAGGAACATGGCGTAACGATGAATGGATGAGTACGGAGAAGAGCTCTTGAAGCAATTGCTAATGTGCGGATTGCAATGACACAGGAAGAGACCACCGCCGAGTCTACCAAGGAGGAGACCGCGTCCAAGGCCGAGCCCGCCACAGAGGAAGCTGCAGAGAAGGAGGCTGCCGGGGAGGAGAAGGAAGAGGAGGAAGAGAAGGACGAGGAGGAAGAGGAGGACGAGGAGGAGGACGACGAGGCCGAGATCGTCGATCCCAAGGAAAAGCTCGAGGAGGGTGAGTTGTCGCCTCAATTCCACTGCCAATTCCCACCCCCGCTCCCGCTCCGACGACGGTAGCGGGTGTTGGATGGCTCGGGCGGATAGGAGCATGGAGAAAGTAGAGCACTTTTGCTGACAGCTGTTGGGTGATGGAATCGTACAGAGTGCCGCGAATCGAAGCAATGCGCCCCGGTCAAGCACCACTTCGATGAATGCGTCGACCGCGTCACCGCTGCGGCGTCCGAAGAGGGTGGCGCCAAGGAGGACTGTGTTGAGGAGTGTACGTGTCTACCTTTCCCCTCTAAAACTGTTGGTCACGCTGGTCAACCACTCCTGCCCCCACGCTTCGAGAAGCTGGAGGGATGGAGAGATGTATGAGGGAACCGAGAGCAGATTGAGCAGATGGCCAGAATACATGACATTGACTTGCTAATGATTGGCGCTATAGTCTTCCACCTCGCCCACTGCGCTACTGAGTGCGCTGCCCCCAAGCTCTGGTCTGCGCTCAAATAAAGCCGGGTTAGCGGTGCGTCTTCCGAGGGAGACGTTTGTCCGAGCTGCTTTTCTGATGGCCAAGGGGGCTTGGCATTGAAACTAACAAGCTTTGCTTGCCTACCTGGTTGCAACATGGGATCTTCACAACGACGAGACAATGACTAGAAACGGAGGGATCCATGTGGGTAGCTTTGTGGCTGGCCTCCTTGGTTAGAGGGTGATCGGGATGCAGCTGGGACCGTTTCCCCCCGAGGAGGCGCAACCCATCTCCCCCCAAAAGAAGATGAGAGAGAGAGAGAGCGATCCTGTATAATTGTTTATTGGCTGGTGAGCTCGAGACGGCTGTGCGCTTGATGCCGGAGCATCTCGACACGGTCCTGTGTATCATACTCCCAACATGGCATTGCGAAAGACGAAACATGATAGAGCTTGGTTGGACACTGGTTCCGCGTACCGCAAAGCCATGACATGTGCTATGTAACATTAGGGGGCAACGACGTGATGATGTTCGGCGGTGAGTATGAAGTCTTCAGCTGCGATGACCGAGACAAAATGGCAGAGACGTTGATGCGGCTCAGCTGAGCAGGGAACAGGGAACACAGAGTATGCGCGGTGGGCCGGATAGGACGGCAATGCTTGATCTAGGACTAAAAAGCCCCCTCCTTGGGGCGAGAAGTTTGCCCCTTCATCGTTGCGGTAGGCGGTGAGCTTGTGCGACCCAAGATGCGAGCCAACCCCGGCGCTGCAGGCATCACGGGACCCAATTGTTACTTTGCAGTCTCTTGTGACATTGGACATTGTCAAGTCATACAGGAAAAAGAAAAAGAAACGAGAAACGAGTGAGATGGTGTAGTGACGGATGGAGGCAGGAGAACCAATCATCACCCTCCTACCACTGCCGCCCAAAAGTTAATTGCTCCTGAAGGACGTGTGTCAATACTGTTCACCGCTTCGTCTCATTTCATCAACCGAGACGGGACATTGTTGCTTGCGACTCGCCGGCCCCAAGGATTCGGTAACTCGGTTGTGCGTCTGAGCTGCTCAGTGGACCGGCCAGGACGTTTTGCCCGCACCGCACCGATGGATACCGACCCCGGAAACGGGACTGGTTGCCTATACTGGAGGTTTCAACGTACCGAGAAACTAAGGTACGTAGTACTACTGCGCAGCCATGTATGAGGGTCTGCTGGGTCGGAGGTCATGGACCCGTGAGTGTATAGAACCGACGGAACGGAATGTCATTGGTGAGGTTTGTGCTGGGTCCGGACATTTCTGTCCGGAAAATGGGAGGCCTGGGCCGAGAAGTTGGTCTTTGATTGGCCTGGAATGCAGGAAGCTTGAGATTTGAAATGGCGGAGGTTTGCTCTGATGCACATTAGTTTCCTCCGATGAGAGTCGCGGGGCCTGTGTCTTCCTGCATGGTGTATATCCGTTTCTCTTCATTCCCCCCAAGGAAGTCTAGGCCTTCGGATAGTATCTCAGTGTGTTTGGGTGGTGACTGTTGTCAACGAACAAGCAAGTTGATCCCAATGCTAAAGATTGCCGTCGACACGGCCTCAGTATCTCACTGTGGGAGGTTACTCCGCGCGGCCCTTGTTCACACCTTCCCCAGACTCCTCGTTGCAACCTCGCCTATCGAGTTTGGGGAAGAGGGGAAATGTCAGTGTCACTTGCCCACGATAGTGCCAACAACCATGTCGTCCCCAGCGTCGTGTGCTGGTTTTTCGCGGAACAACATTGTATCTAGTCATTCATATTTTTTGTTGTTAGTCGACATCCTTTTCTCCTTGTTTGACGTGCGAATAGACGTTGCGCCCGCTTTCCAGAAATAACAAGGAATCCCTGTCCTACCAGCCGCGAAGAGAACAGACGCGCCTCCCCTGAGCTTCGAACTGGCACACCTGGCTTGCATTGATCGCTCCAACAGCCCAACTGCTTCAACGCACAATCCAAAAAGCTGCCGAGAGCGGCGCATGCCGCAAAGAAGGAGGCGGACCTGTCAACTTCGCCATCCTGGTTCCGGTTCTGTTCGGACTGTGATCTGCCCTGTCAGCTCGTCAGCCTCGTCCCCCCAATCAATTTCATCTTTAACAAGGACACGCGAGAATGGACGAGAAGACTATCGCGGGCGCGAAACCGACACATCCAAGTCCAACGCCCACGGTATCTACAAAACATCGAGATTTCGAGCGAGAGATTGAGCGAGAGACGACTAACAACGAGATGGCAAACCATGGGTGGCAGCTGCTTCCCGAGGAGAAGAAAAAGGCAGGCGGGAGTTCCGGTGGAGGACGCGACTCGGCCGACGTGGTGACAATCGAACTGGGAGAGACAGGATTGTCGAACTCGGTATCCAATGCGGGTATCCTCAAGGACGCCTCAGCGATGGATGGCACAACAGATGCGGGCGACGGCGACGCGCATGTGCCACCGCTGGGAGAATACATGGTGTATAAGCGACGGTGGTTCGGACTGGTACAGTTGATCTTGTTAAACATGATTACGAGTTGGGATGTAAGTTGAAATCCGGACCCAGTTTTTTATCCTCGCCGTTGTGTCAGCATCCCGATTTCCGGGCCACGGTCGGCGCGGGGACTGGAGATAAACCGCAGAAGGATATGTCGACGCTAACAACAACATAGGGGTTCACCTTCTCTCCCGTGGCAGCTCATTCGGCCCGCTACTTTGGCGTGGACGAGAACACTGTCAACTGGCTCACCACAGCATTTCTGTTCGCTTTCACCTTCATGACCCCTGCTGTCATCTATGTACTGCATCGTGGACCAAAGCTGTCCATCATGATTTCGGCCGGTCTCGTCTTGGTGGGCAACTGGATTCGATACGCGGGTTCTCACTCACTGTCAGGTGGGAATTACGGCGTTGTCATGTTCGGTCAGATTCTCATTGGCCTAGCCCAACCCTTCGTGCTGGCCGCTCCGACACGCTATTCGGATCTATGGTTCACTAACCGGGGTCGTGTCGGCGCCACTGCTATTGCCAGTCTTGCCAACCCCTTTGGTGCCGCCCTGGGCCAGCTCATCGTGCCTTTTTGGGTAACGCAAACTAGTGATGTATCGTCAATGGTCCTTTACGTATCTGCCATTGTAGGTTTCCTCCGCCTCTATTCACACTTTGCCTCTAAACTGATTAGTTCAGGCCACTGCTTGTGCCTTGCCGGCATTTTTCATCCCGGCTAAACCCCCAACTCCGGCAGCTCCCTCGTCCGAGACACCAAAGCTTTCTCTACGTCAATCCATAAAGGTGTTGCTCCCATGCCTTGAGTTTTGGTTGCTCATTATTCCGTTTACCGTATATGTCGGGCTCTTCAACTCGGTCTCGTCGCTGCTCAACCAGATTATGGCACCATACGGCTATACAGAGGAAGAGTCGGGCATCGGTGGCGCTATCCTCATAGTTGTGGGCCTCGTCACAGCTGCAGCCACCTCGCCCATCATCGACCGTACCAAGGCGTTCTTGACGACAGTCCGCATCTGCGTTCCGCTCGTGGGACTTTGCCTGTTAGTATTCACATGGATGCCCGAGACCAAGTCATCTGGCGGTGTTGCCGGACCTTATATCATTCTGGCAATCTTTGGTGCTGCTGCTTTCTCTCTTGTTCCCGTGGCTATCGAGTTCATGGTTGAAGTGACCCATCCCGTTAGCCCCGAGGTGACATCTACCCTGGCCTGGAGCGCCGGCCAGTTGCTCGCAGGCATATTTATTGTCATCTCGGGCGCCCTGAAAGACGGTTCAGACGCTGATCCGCCACATAATATGAAGCGGGCGCTCATTTTTAGTGCGGTCATGGGCGTCGTTGTGGTGCCTGTGCCTCTGTGTCTTGGCCTGTTTGGTCGGAAGGAAAATATCCGGCTGCGGCGTGTTCGCTCGGATGAGTTGGGAGCCCACGTGGCTCGGGAGGGTGAGATTAGGTTATAACGTGTTGTTCGGGATTGCCTGGTTTTGCGTCACGGAGTTTGATTTATGAATCTGGGGCCAGTCGGGGTTCATATCTGGACGATACCTTACTGGTGGATGGATGGATGGATGGATGGATAGACGGATGGATGGATGTATGAATAATGATTGACAGGAGGGAATGTTGGAAAGCCGCAAGGGTCAACTAAAAAATGCAATTACTTTGGTATTTGGTGTATACGTATTACGGTGGTGGTGAATATCATGTCTACCCTTTTCCAAGTCCAATCCTGCCTTTTCCCCGTCTAACTTTTTTTGCAGCACTCAGTGATGGTATCTCACCGACTCATTGCCCCATTTAGCATAAAGACGCGCCTCCCACTCCACCCGCAGCCGCTCCATCTCCTTCCAGCATGCCGCCCCGACCTCCTGAAACTCCACAAACTTATCTTCCGTAAGATCAACTGCGCCGCTCCTCCGGCCAACGGCCCGGCGTAGCACCCCCACCACACATTCCTCCTCGTACCCCTTCTCTGTCACTCGCCCATCCCACCCCCACCCCGCCACCTCCGTCTTCTTGACAAAGCAGTTCCCAGCCCGATCCGTCGCCGAGCCCCACTTGACGCGCTCGGCACATTCCGCGTCCAGCGCCGTCTGCTCCTGCAGGGCAACCCACACGGCTGCCTTTGCACCATTGTATGTGGTGATGGGATGCCAAGGGGAGCCGATCCAGCGCACAAAGTAGAGGACGACGCGATACCAGAAAAAGAGGAATGCATTGACAGGGAAGATGGTGGTTTGGACCACTCCGGGGTGGACGACGTAGATGCGGGGTCGTGTCGTTTTTTCTTCTCCGACAGCTTCCGTTTCCTGGGGGACGGTGATGTTGTCTGTGGGAGTCAGATAGCTGTTGACAAAGGGTTGAGAGGCTGGGAGGGCGGCGGTGAGGCATAGGATGTCTGTTAGGCGTTTGGAGCTCTCGTAGGCGAAAGGGCGGGACAGGCCTTGGAAGTCGGAGAGCGAGTGACTATCCCAGTCACCTTCAACGCTGCTTTCCCAGATGATGCGGGCGGGCGGAAGGTTAGTGGTTGATGACGAGCGGGTGAGAAGCGAGAGGAGGGCATGAGCGAACATGTAGTGGCCGAAGACGTTGGCGCAAAAGATCTCGCCGAGGGTGGAGGAGGGGGAGGTGGATGGAGCGGGGGCAACAGTGCTGCCGTGAGAGGCAACCTTGAAGGTGGGCCACGTGGTGGCTTCGATACAGCCCTCGACGAGGAAGTTGCGGATAAGCTTAGGCCAGTCGAGGGCAGTGAAGCCGCCGATGCCGGCGTTGAAGATGACCGAGTCGAGTCGCGGGATGCGTACGTTGGTGAGCGGCGTGAACCACTCCGTGTCGCCGGCCAGGGTGCTTAGCGTACCCGTGTGGAGTTGGCGCGCGGCATCGCGGACCGTCTCGAGGTTGCAAAGGTCGAGTTGGACGCTGAGGATATGCACGCGTCGAGTCGTGTCCCGAGGGTTGTAGTCCGCCCCAGCCCGGGAGCGGAGGAGAGCCGAGTTCTCGGCAAACTCTCGGGCATGACGGCGGAGACCGAGGACCGTCTCGATCGACTTTTTGAGGCTGCGTGTGGTGGGAATAACGATAATATGTGAGTGGAGGGAGTGGGTGGTGAGATATTCATCAATGATGCGCTCCCCTATCCCGAAACCAATACCACTATAGTTATTTTCGCGTCAGCAACTAGACAAACTGGTGTTGTCGTCCATAAAGTTTTTTGGTACTACCGACCTGTTGGCCCCTGTCACCAGGACAAAGTAGGTTTCGTTGTTTGGGACCGAGTCCCACGGCGCAGGATCCATTGCCGTGTGTGCGAGAGAATATCAACCCAACTCAGCGAGAAAGTGCGATGATCAGATGTTACTGAAATTACTGCGTCTGTTGCGGTCCCAATTTACAATTCTGCTCAAACCTCTTTCACCGCACGCAATTTGCCGTCTGCCGCTGACCGGAATAGCAAAAAAGGGAAGGCGCGTCGCGGCCAGGCCCGGATAACTAGCACGTGACCCTCTGTACTTCGTATGTTCCTCGTCCCGCCCCGTCAAGCAACAATCCACGTCGTCGCTCGTTTTTATCACAACGGGCGCAGTCAGCAATGATATCAGCAAGCGTCTGAGGGCTCGTTCCAACGATGCAACTTATTGGGGTTCTTCAGCTTACATTGGACGACAATAGGTCCTTGCAATTACAACGTTTTGCTGCGTTTTGCAGCGGCTAAAAACTCAGGAAAAATGAGACAGGCTAGTACAGACATGGCAAGCAAGATCGTTATCTACACGGGCGCACCTGAAAGTTCTACTCTCGACTGGAATCCCACGAAGCTGCTTGCCAAGTTTGATGGGACCATTGCTGAATTTGCGGGTCTCGGTAACCAACAGCCGACGATCCCCGGCTCGGTGCCGGATCATGCCAAATGGAGATACCTTCCGCTAGAAAACACTCGCAGCTATGTCGACTTCTCCCAGCAGTTTGCATACACTTATGGTGATGCCGGTCCCAACGTTGCTGAATTCTTCACCACGGCTGCTTTTTCCTTACCTTCAAACAACATACAGGGTGATAATAGTATCACGTCCAATCTGGACGATGTGGACACGCAGTTCTACGAGACGTCGATTGCTGCTCATCAACAGGACATTTCTTTGTCCCAAATAGTCGGCGCCGACGAGTCACAGATCACTGTGGCAACCACATCATTCAACACTACTACCACATCGTTCTTGAGCGAAGGTGACTCCATTCCGCAACCTCTCGAGCCCCCAAACGGCCCTGACGCCGGAGTTCGACTGAGTGATCTGGAGGACATCCCATCAGCACGGTACCTCGTGTCAATTCAGCCTCAGACCATGACAATCAACCTCGTAGTCGGACTGATCTCGCTTTCGCCGGCTCGCACGGTGAACACGCGCTGGGGATCGACGCAACGTCTGATCGAGGTGCTAGTTGGAGACGACACGCGCGCGGGCTTCGCCGTGACCTTCTGGCTGCCGTCGTCATCCGATGCGGAGCTCGACGAGACGACCAAGGCGCTGACGACGTTCCGGCCAGGCGATGTGTTCCTCCTGCAGAACGTAGCGCTCAACGTCTTTACCAATAAGGTATACGGCTCCAGCCTGCGCCGCGGCCTGACAAAGGTGTTGTTGCTGCATCGCGCCAGGCTGGGTCCCGCGGATCCTGGTGGGTACTACACATCGGCGCAACTCCGCGCCCCGGTGAACCGAGCGGCCGTGACCCACCCTCAGCTGGACAAGGCGAGACGCGTACGGGACTGGGTAATTCGCTTCGTAGGGCAGGGTCAGCAGCAACAACAACACCAGCCGCAACCGCAGCAGCAGCATCAACAACACCAGCGCGAGCAAGGCCGACTGACCCGAACAAGAGGTGGCCGAGGATCCGGCCGTCCTGATGTTGCTGCTGGTATTCATCTCGCTGGGGGTCGGATGTGGGATGTTATGCCACCGGTTGATACCCAATAGAACCAAGGAAAAGCGTTCAAAGGCCCACCCCGGGCAACGACGACACCCGGGACGGTGAGAAAAACATGGCCTAAGCCTCACTGCTGTGCCAGCCCTAACGAACTCGATCCCTGGCAAGCCACTTTATGCCTTTTCAGCCTGCCAAGAAGCTTGTGCTTGAGTGGATCATGTCGGTACGGGCCGGCGTCGGTTCCCAATCGGGGCATGACCGGTGACGACGATGACGACGACCATGGCCAGCAAATAACAAAGAAAACCAATTCCGGGCTAGTCGGGATACCCACGTTGCCCAGCTACTCGCCAACCTAACAAGTCAAGTAAGAAAAACTTGTAAGAAGAGCTTTGAGACAAGAAAAACAGCGAAAAAAACAATACTCAACCTTCAGGCAGGGAAAAAAAACCGGGCGATGAAAGTGCAAAAAGAAAACCGAGAGCGAGTAACTCGGCTTCGGGCCCGTGATCCGAGCCGAGCTGCGGGGCCTTGGCGCAAAAACCTACCCTTCCGGGTTGTTGCAGGGCTGATGCTGGGGTGGCTGTGAAGAGCCCGACGCGTCATGAGCGAAATGAAACCACCTACGCACTACGCGGCCGCGGCGTGATCTTGGCTGCCTCTTTTTTTTTTCCGTCTGTTTCTTTTTGCGATTGTTCGTTATTGAGAAAGGCTGGTTGTGGTTGGCTGGTTTAACTTACCGTAGTAAGTGGATGGGTTTCATCAGGGGGGTTAGCAGTGGTTGATGGCCGCAACTGGCTGTTCCTTCAAGGTCTCGCCCAGGGTTTCTTTTCTCTATGGTTCTACCAAGGATTAGATAAGAACTTGGTTCGAAGCTGGGTGTTTGGCCTTGAATTATATAATATATGATTTAGCGCCGGCTCAGATCAGGCTACAAGGTCTTGGTTTTTTTTTCTTGTCTGCCTAGAATCCCATCTCTTGTGGGAAGGGAGAGAGTTGTGCTGTATTTTACCCCGTTAGACCTTTGTTTGGTTCACTCGGTTCTGTTCCGGGGGCAACGCTACACCAAAGCCTCAGGATTTTGGAATCCTTCTTGGACGGAGAAAACAAAGAGGGGCGGGGAATCCCCCGGGGAAAAAACCTCGGTGTACTCTCTTACCCCGTCAAGATGATGCGGAGAAGACACAAAAAGTCTCGAAATGGGTGTCTCGAATGCAAGAGAAGACACATCAAGGTTTGTAATCGAGTTACCCCAAAAAAGTCTTGGATTACTGACATGTTCACCCTACTAGTGCGATGAAACGCGCCCGAGATGTATCAACTGTGCAACGGCTGAGCGGGAATGTCCGTATCCCATATCGGATGACGGAGCCGGCACCTCTCCAGCCGAGGGTCTATCTCCGGTCGCGTCCGGTTCAGGGTCCGGGCCCGGCTCGGTTTCCGGCCCTTCCGGGATAGGGCATGGGTTCACGCCGGACTCGGTCATGAGCATCCTTCCGGAGGTGCCACCATTCGCTCCCGCCCAGGAGCTTGCACCCATGGTTAACATGGTGCATGCCGAACTCTTTCACCATTTCTTGACCGACCCCGACATGGTTTACCCGCTGTCCAGCGCCTTAGCCCACAGACTAGTCGTGCAGCAAGCCTTGCGAGAGCCCTACCTGATGCATCAACTTCTCGCCCTCTCAGCACGCCATCTAAGTATTGTCCGGCCGCACAGCGGCGTCTTTTATCACAACCAGGCCATACAGCTCCAAACACACGCCCTCACCTTATTCAACAGCCTTGACCTCGGGTATTTCGATCTTTCCGTGGGGCACCGTCTCCCGGCCTTCCTGTTCTCGGGCATTCTCGGCGTGCACGCTCTCTGCGACATGCTGTCACACCGAGATGACCACTTCCCTTCGACGCTCGCCAGATATGTCGGATACCTCCGTCTTCACCGTGGCGTCTTCCAAACCATGGATGGCTTCTGGGAGGTAATGAAGGACTCGGAACTGAAGCCCGTCCTTGACACGGGCGTCAAATGGTTCGAAACGACCGGTCAGGGGCCCGAATGCGACGATATCCGTGCGAGGATCGAAACGATGGGCTTGGATGAAGAAACCCTCAAAGCCACGAGGAAAGCGGTTGATCTGATACAATGCGCCTTTGACGGCCACCATGATCCGGCCCATACCCACCTACTGATATCATGGGGCGTCATGATCCCCGAGCCCTTTGCCCAACTGATCGAAGCTGGCCGAGCCGAGGCCATGGTTATCTTGGCCTGGTATTTCTTGGCTCTGCACTACAGCCGTAACGCCTGGATCATTGGTGACGCTGGTCACTATTTCTTTGCTGCCATCGTGGAGCATCTTGGACCCGCATGGTCTGAATGGCTCGCAACGCCTCGGCAGATGATGAATGAGCTACTAGAAGCTGATGGCATGCACGACCCCTTTCTTTCTAACCAACAGTCTTATACCTCGTCTTGATGGATTTGGGCGACGCAAACCCGGTTTCGGCGGGTCACATGATATAACAGGGCGCCGTCACAGCCTTGTCTCACGCATCTCTTGTCCAAGCGGTGTGACAGCTGCACTCCAAAAACGACATCAACATCTCAGCCAGAGGAACAACAACCCAGTCATGGCGTCTCGATTCATCGTCTCGCGGCCGACGACTGCTGACGCACCACGAATTGCCGAAATCCACCTCGCCGCTATGGACTCGAACCCTCTCTTGCATGTCCAGTTTCCCACGCCTGAAAGTCTCGTGTCCCTTCGGGAATTCCTCGTCATGTACACAGCCGGTCAGCTGACCAGCCCTAAGTCCGGAGTGCTGGTTGCTCGAGACGCAGAGACGGACCGGGCTGTCGCCTTTGTCAAGTGGGAGTCTCCATTCCATCACGAAGAGTTCAAGTTGGAGGAGGATCTCCAGTACTCGAAAGGATGTTGCCGCCAGTATCTCGATGGCTACGTAGCACTCGCTGAAGAGGCGAAGAAGCGGTCATTTGGAGACAGGCCCTGTTACAGTGAGCACCTTTTCTCCCTCTCTATCTTTTTTTTTTCACCATCGGAAATGTGAGCGACATGAAGCTGCAAGGCAGCACCTGCGTTGTTTCTGCCATCCCACGGGGCCTATCCATGTCTGCCAATGGCGGACTGTGCTGTGGGTCCAGTTGCGATCTTCCCCCAACTGTCCTTGCATTTGCCTTGGAGGCTAACCGACCGGGCTGACAGGAATGAGCTTTGTTTGTACAGACCCCGACTTCCAAGGGCGGGGTGCGGGCTCGCTGCTCACACGAGCGGTGCTTGACATGGCCGACGTTGATGGCTTGCCTGTCTACCTCGAGAGCACCGAAAACGCAGTTCCGATGTACGAAAGATTTGGCTTTGTGGCGATTGATGAATTCGAGATGGAGATCCCCGCACGGTGCGGCGATGAAATGCCGCCGTCGATAGTGTATCGAGAAGTGTGCATGGTGCGGAGCTCTCCCGGGGTTGATCGACAAGTGATTGCCCATTGATGATGGAATGGAGCGGAGCAGGACAGCTTGAACTTTTACGAGGAAGGTGACATGCAGCGTCGCGGTTGGCAGAACGGCACTGCTGAAATAGATTTCACTCTCCACTCCATCTTGGCAATGGCAGGAGATGACAACAAGCTTGCCGTACTTTTTCGTATGCGAGATTGGCCTTACCCCTTTGATGAATTTGTTGTTCAGACAATTCGAACTCTGCTGTCATCGGCCCGCGCCGACTGGGGAAACCGCACCCGTCCAGCCGGCCCACGGCCACGTTCGAGCTTGACCTGCCCCCGCACCACTCAACTTAACTAGTCCCAAGTCCTGAGCACTACACCCCTGGCCTGCAGACGTCACAACACGGCGGCCTCGAGGACACGCGCAACAAACCACGTATCAAGCCATCAAATGACGGGCCTCGCAGGGTGGGACAGGCGGTGTGGCCGCTTTGTGCCTCCTTGCTTATCGGCGGCGCCATTGGCTGCGGGTGTGTCTTCCCGCGTTCTAAGTGTTCCCGAGGACCCTGCAGCAAATCAAGTCGGACTCGGATTCAGAGCCATGATGCAAGTTGGACCAGGCCCATCCGGTGCCGGCCCCCCGCGTCCGAAGCCATGCAGAAGGGGGCGGGACACAACACAAGCTTGTTCCACCGTTCCACGTCTGTGATGCGGGTTTCAGTGGGGGGCGCTTGAAGGCTTCTACATCACTACCTACACTACTGCATCGCAGTGGACTCTTTGGAAGTTTGGACAGGTTTTGATGTCGATCCCAGCTGCTCGGAGTGCCGTGTGGGTGTTGACCCTTCTGGGTAACATGACATGGCACCCCCCGCCTTTTCCGTCTCGCTATGGTAACCCTGCCCTCATCTTTAGAGCCTGCTGCTGGCCTCTTCCCTGTGGCATAGACCCAGCCAAGAACTCCTACGATAAAAACCCGGGGATGAAGTCGTGAAAGAGGAAAAACTTGCATGCTCCATAGTTAGAGATAAGATGCATGTACGCACATACGAACGAACAGGAACGTATTTTCCCCATTGCCGGCCGCCGTCTCACTGTCACTGGTCTGTTGATGCCCCGCGACCCCGCCCCGACCGACCCCGCGTTACCCGTCCGGCTGTCGGATTGGCTTCGGCCGCGATCCGTTCACTGAGTGCCCTTTCCGATCTGAACGTGAAAAAAGGGTCTTTGGTGACCGAATAACCTGCCACCCGCAGGCCCCGCGGTGCTGTCGTGTCCATACACAATGCAGATGATGATAAGCAAGGTCGATGGGCATCGGACGGTTGTACTTCGATTCTCTAGCCGCATCCCCGGTCTGACTCGGCAAGGGGAGCCATTACGTTAAATATATTCCCAAAGCGGCCGGAGAGCACATGGCGGCCTTTTTCTATTTGGTAATCGGCGTCCATCCACGGCAACGACAAGATTCCGGCAATCGCTTGTGCAGGAAGGCGGATCCCGTACCATCTACTTGACCGCTACCTGGACAGCTGCGTGGTTTCCGACTGAAATTCGTATGGCCACAGGCCGTGATCGAGTCTAATCAGGTACCCCGCAACCTAGCGGCGTTATCGCGCGTCTTGCCATTAGGAATTTCCAACTTAAATCTTGGGTATGATAAGGTCACAGATTCTCCCCTATCGGCTGCACGCGTTTGTCTGCATCTCTGCAACGCATCTTTCAGGCCCAAGATAATGTGAGAGATGGGAGAATGGAGAGGAACAATACTGGGGCACACACACACACACACACACACACACACACACACACACACAACACACCTAACTGGACCTATGACTGAGGCACACAGGACGCAGGTGCAGCAGGAACTACGGACGGGAGAGAGGGGTCCCCTTCGCCTCCACTCCTGCCTAGGCGCGATAGCGATGGACTGACGACTTCAGCCACTGACAATGCTGAATTGGCGGCGAAGCTCCCCTGCGTCGCCGTATTTTCTTAAGCCTGGCTGACGGCCACACACAGAATGGAGCGCGCGACATACTGAGCAGGTTACCATCCTGGAACCTACCGCTTTTCCACTTTATTACGTCCGGAGTCTATCAGACGCGGTTTTTAGGACGAGCGGCTGCCCGTTGCTTCGTGCCTTCCCTTCTTCTTTTTTATTCTCTTCCCGTCGATTTTATTTCTTGACAAGATCTGCAACATCAACAGTGGACTTTTTTTGGGGCCTCGATCTCGGGATGCGGGCGTCCTTTGTCTGAAACGAGTCACGACAAGCCAGTCCCGTGTCTTGCCCGAGCCAAATGACGCAGATAAGCCAGTCTTATCTCATCCTGGTCTCGATCATCACCTAGATCCCCCAATCCGGGACCATCAACCGGACAGCCTCAACTGCCAGCCTGCATACCAAGTATACATCACACACAAAGACGCATCAAAAGTATCTGCCGTATCGGAAACGCTACGCTGCAGTTAAAGAGGCGAGCCCTAGCTTTGTACCACCCGCGTGCCCCCCGCCGAGAGCAAACGGGAGGCCGGCTGATAAGGATCTCAACGGCTCTCGTGAGAGGCTCTGACTGCACTTTTCCGGTGCTCGACGTGCCGCGGCGGCGCGTATAACCTTATCTGGGCCCTATTCCGCTCCTACCGAGGGGAGGGCCCTGCTTGTCGTCCTTATCGGCCACCAGCCCCAGCAACCCGGCGCGCCCGCAGCTCAACGCCCGCTCGCGTGCCCCGACGCAGTGCCCAAGTACGGAGCACTCTGTGGTTGGGGATCTGGTTGATCTAGGCAAAGGACGTGCTTCCGTGGACCCTGTCACCCCCTCGAGGCTATAGGACCTCGCCCTGTTTGGTTGGCAGCTGGCCAGCTCACGCAGAACAAGGTCGCAGCGTCTCCCGCCTGTGCAAATTCACACCCACCGGGCTGAGCTCCGTGGCCTCTCGCTCGACAGGGCTGGTCATCAGTGACGGCAGGGTAGTTGAGCCATCCCATCAGGCTTCGTGGGAAACCCGCCACGTTCCAAGGGACAGTGTGACAAGGGTAATAAACCCCACGGCATCGGTCGCTCCCGGCCATAACCAACGCCATGTCCACCCCAAGCGCCGTCCCAAGGACGGCTCCCATTGCCATTGCGCCCAAACCTCCCCGCTTCCCACCCAGTCGTCAGGGCAGCATCAACCTCGACTCGTACCCCGGTCTCCGCAACGGATTCGACTCACCAGATTCAGACTCCCTAAACGGCCACTCCACCCCACCCTGCGAGGCCTGCCTTCGCCGTAGGCTCGACTGCGTCATGAGTGACGACGAAGATGCTTGCGTCGGCTGCCAGGTAAGCGGCACTGAGTGCTCTTTGGTTGACAGCCCACCGCTGCGGAAACGTAAGCTCAACGGAGATGCCGAGGATAGCCACAGCAAAAGGAGGTGAGTGAAATTGAGAGAGAAAAAAACATTCCCAGCTACAGATCCAGCCAAGGCCCCTCCCCCCCCTTTTTTTGAGCGTCCCACTGCTTCCCTCCCGTGCTTGCTCTGGGGGTCACCTGTACATGCACGGTATCGGGTAGCGGCCTTGCAATTTGGAAGCCGATCTCTGACATCTCATTGGATGATGTAGTTCACCTGGGACGTCTGATAACAGGAGGAGGCGGCGGCACCACCAACCGAGCCTCTCTAGCACTGCAGCTAGCAGTTCTCTGATCGAAGATATGGCCAACTTTGGTGGTCCGGCGCTGCTCAAGCGCACTCTCGGCCTGCAATCGGATAGATACAGCCAGTACATCGGTCCGACGACCGACTTTGAGCCAGCCCTCATCAACCTTTCGCCATTCGACCCCCACGACGAGAGTCTGCTCGCCCGCGGCACCCTGCGCCGAGTCAGTGACAATGACACGTTCCTCATGCTCCCCGACGCCAACACTCCAGGCTACGAGCACGTGTTGGAAGACAGCGATACTATTGAGTCCATTGTCGCCCCGCACGGACGAGAACTGATCGACCTCTACTTCCGCGTAGTCCATCCCGCCTTCCCCATTATTCAGAAGACGGTCTTCTACGAGAAGTACGAGCGATCCTACCGGGAATTCTCGCCACCGCTCCTGGCTGCCATCTACATCCTTGCAATTAACTGGTGGGATCACTTAGATGAGCTCGCCGGCCTGGCACGACCCAATGTCCGCGAACTTGAGAGGTACGTTCGGACCACACTGGCCGATGCCATGTACCGACCGAAACTCTCAACGGTGCAGGCTGGTCTGCTTCTCTCGCAGCGGCCTGAAGGCGACCAGTGGGCACCCACAGCGCAGCTTGTAGCCATTGGGCAAGAACTCGGTCTGCACCTGGATTGCTCCAACTGGAAGATCCCACCATGGGAGAGAGGACTGCGAAAGCGGTTGGCATGGGCTCTGTACATGCAGGACAAGTGGGGAGCACTCGTTCATGGCCGTCCATCGCACATTTTTTCATCAAACTGGGCAGTACAGCCGCTGTCGAGCAACGACTTTCCGGATGTGGAGTGGGATGAAAGGGACACCGAGGACCGGATAGATATCGAACGTGGGCGTACACTGTTCGTTCAGATGGTACAACTGTCGCAAATCCTTGCCGAGATTCTCGAAACCTTTTATACCCTCCAGGCTACACAGGCCGTTGCAGCTGCGGGATCTCAAGGCACTCAACTTGTACTGTCTCTAGCCAAGCCAATCCAACTGAAGCTCAAGGAATGGCACAGTGGGCTTCCGGCCGCGGTTCGCATGGACTCGACCTTCCAAAGCAGCTCAACGTCTCCGTCTCGACTTTCGAGCATAGGTTACTTGCACCTCGCTTATTTCGCCACGGAAATCACACTTCATCGTCGCATTATCCGATCGATAGACGCCGCGCAGTCCATATCCCCGGCGGTTGGGGGCAACGTTGACTCGTATGTCCAGCACATTTGCCGTAGCGCGGCGAAAGCCCGTCTCATATCGGCCATGGACTTTGTCAACCGGCTGACGCCATCTCATCTCCGTTCCTTCTGGTACTTCGCGTCCAAGACCAACTTCGCCCTAATCGGCACGTTTGGCTCTCTCCTGTGGGCGACATCCCCTGGACGCGAGGAAGCGGACTGGTACCGTCGTCGACTCGGCGAGTATCGCTGGACCCTGTCAGTTAGCTCCAAGCCCGGTGAGGGTAAAGGGTTGACGGAGTTTGCGATGGGTATGTTGGACATTACAACGGGCCTGCTCAAACAGCTACCCGAGAAGCCACTGCTCAGCCGGTCGGGGAGTTGTGCCGATATTGACGCGGCCAGGCGGCAGAGCATCCTAGCGTTTGGCGGAACCGGGATCAACTCGGTGCCCAGTATGAGTGCTATCAGCGGAATTAGCGGTATAGAGAGCTACACCGGCCTTTTGAGTGGAGAGGCTAGCGGAGTTGCGAGCCCACGGAGCCCGACAAGCGAAAGTAGTGATGAGGGTGTCTATGGGAACTTTTCTGCAACCGCTGGAATGGCGGGACTTGCAGACTAAGTTGATGCAGAGAGATCGAAGGATTTGGGGACGCTGAGATCCAGGGATCTAGCCACCTACGCGATAGTGTGTGGAAAGTGCATGTGTGATTCCGGAAGGAAATCGGGAGTTTTTCTTTTCGCAGAAAGACATGACATGTCTGGGTCAGTCGGCATTAAGGCAGGCATATGAGCGGATTCACCAGTCCGCGGAAATGCGAGCCTGTCCTGCAACACGCCGTGCCGAGCACGCGATGTCTTGATGAAATGGCTCTAGCGGGGAAGTGATCCTAGGCGAAACGGCCCTACAAGAACCGGGAGGACGGGATGACGTGATCACGAGGTACCGCGGATGCGCGGTTACATTGGCTTCGCGTGGGCGGTACTTTGTGCGACTTGGTTTGCACCGGCGGGCCAATGAATGATTTTACGTTATTTATTGAAGTTGCCAGATTCGTTTGGGTGGACATTTTGGATAGATCTCTGTAACGATGGGGGGCAGAGGAGGCTCTCCGTCCCCCCCCCCCCCTTTTTTTTTTTTTTGGATCTCATGATGTGAAATGACGGATATGTCTTTGCAATTCTATGTAACGTTTGGTAGGACATTATCATGTGGTTAGGTTAGATTGGCATTGGAGGATACTTGTTGTTTTTTCCTCATGCAGGCTTTAGTGTCGTTCGGTTTGACTACCGCCAGGTGTTTCACTTCTTGGTGGTGTAAGTAGGTCAGACAAATAATTCTAGCGTTCGGGGGTACGGTGTCTTTCAAGGAGAGGGTGATATGCTGATATACCAATATGTTAGGTATCTGGATGGTGAATGAAGGAATGCAGATCTTCCCATACAGTGCCGGTTGTGTGAGATCTCTTGTGACCCGGCGTGCATGTCCCTGGCTGTGCGCCTGACCGCTCAGCGCTTTTGGAAGGGGGTGGGGGACTTTGGTTGGGTGTTTAGTTGTGGTGGTATGGTGTAAATACCTAGAAGAATTAGGTGCTCTGGGTAGATAGGTACCTGGGAATCGAGGAACGCCTGCGTAAAATGGTCCGGCAAATACAAGCAAGAGGTCTTGCTGATCCGGGACAATGACCACGAAACTAAGAGTGGATATAGGGGCTTTGTTTCCCTTCTTGGGTTGGTTGGCTGATCCGTGTTGCGGTGTCGGGCAATTTTGCGGCCGAGGCCTGGCAGGCGCAGCAGGTGTAGACGTTGGCTCTAGATATCTGAACCAAGATGTGGGCTGCAATGGATGATTTTATTGTCAGTCTTTCACCAACAGTCAGGTCCGCGGGCGATGATAATCGCTGGACCGGCACGACGATTACGCTGCCCGCTTAAAGTTTAGGTGGGAGGGGGGCGGATAGCTAGTTATTAGTAAACGGTAGTACTGGAAGGGCTTTCTTGGGCAGAATTCAGAATTGCTGTCTTAATTTGTTTAATATAGCGAAACTGACAGATGGTCAAAATCAAGATTGATGAAGGTTTTTACAAACATCACCAAAGGACAGTCTGAATCGATGCGATACGATACCATATGTCAATCACCTGTAAATCAACGGTAAATAGTCATCTTCAATCTCCCTCAGCTAAAGGAGGGGCCAATGTGTCCGTGAGGGGTGGATCGTGGTGATGGCGCTAACGGATTGGATGAGAGAGGCTTGGCATCAGCCGCACAGGGCTGCCTACCCGCTTCGAGTCGCTGCCCGCGTTGCCCCTCGCAACGGGGAGCGGCTCCCACAGTCAACATGAACCGGAGAGACCCCGTTCCTGGTCGACACCCCGATCTTCCCCCATTCCACAGCGATACCAATTTGCCTTTCGTGAGCTCCGCCCAAGGACGCTCGTTGCCGCGTTCAACACCGTTTACCAAATTCGAATTGCCTCTCTGATATTATTTACACATCGCCGCTCTCACCAACTTTGCCGTCGCATCTTGGAATTCACAGGCGCGATGCCGGCCGCCGTAGCTCAAGCGCCGGCGGTCTCTCTTTCCTGTATGAGAAACACACAACCTTGTTGATGACGTTGAATGCACCGAATGTCCTACTAACAGACGTACTCAATCTAGTTGCCAACAACTTCTGGGGCAAGGACGATGCCGGTGTCGGTCCTCTGCTGGAGCGTATGCATGCTGCAAAGCAGACATGCGATGAACTGCGAGCATTTTACAGCGGTATGCGCAACCCCCTTCATGTCTGTGTTGTCACTTCATCTAACTCGCTTTTTTCCCTTGAAGCGCGCGCATCGCTTGAAGACGAATATGCACGGAAACTGCAGTCGTTGTCCCGAAAATCGCTAGGCTCGCAGGAGACGGGCACGCTCAGGACGTCACTTGATGTGGTCCGCGGTGAGGTCGAAGCCATGGCAAAACAACACCAGAACATCGCTGCGCAGATGAAAACGGAGCTGGAAGAACCGCTGGCTGCCTTTGCTGGTGGAATGAAGGAAAGGCGCAAAATTGTCCAGAACACAGTTGAGAAGTTGCTCAAGACAAAGATCCAACAGACGCAGGTTGTGAATAAGGTAGGCAACCAGAGAGTTGACGAGAAAAACACAGCCAACGCTAATACGTTACAGACACGCGACCGCTACGAACAGGAGTGTTTGAAAATCAAAGGCTATCTCGCTCAGGGACATATGGTTATGGGCCAAGAAGAGAGGAAGAATAAGGCCAAATTGGAGAAAACACAAATCAGCCTGGCTACGTCCAACGCTGAGTACGAGGCAGCCGTCAAGGCGCTCGAAGAGACAACAGCACGCTGGAACAGGGAATGGAAGGCGGCTGCCGACAAGTTCCAGGACCTGGAAGAAGAGCGCCTGGACTTCACCAAGAGCAGCCTATGGACGTTCGCCAACATCGCCTCGACGGTATGCGTCAGCGATGATGCCTCGTGCGAAAAAATTCGCCTCTCACTCGAGAACATGGAAGTGGAGAGGGATATCGTGACCTTCATCAAGGAGAGAGGAACTGGCCAGGAAATTCCGGACCCCCCAAAGTACATCAATTTCTGCCGCGGCGATGTTGACTCGCAGTCGGAAGCATCCGAGGATGATAGCTACTCAGTTGCCCAATTTCCGAGGAGCATTAATCCTGCCTTCCGATCTTCTTCACCACAGCCCTCGACTTTTGAGTCCCATCATGATCCGAACTCGTCACTAGCCCGCGATCTCAGCCATCATCAGGAGCCAAACACCCCGAGGAGTCGCGAGACAACATTGACCCCACAAAAGGCGCAGATCATGCCACAACAACAACAACAACAGCAGCAGCAGCAGTCGGACAGCCTGCGATCGCGACAGCAAACACTCAGGGGTTACCAGCCTCCACGCGCCAATCTCGAGTACGACCCTGCCGAATTTGCACCAGTGCCGCACGACCCTTATCCGCTTGACGGAATGACCATGCTATGCCGCCCTACTGCATCGGATCTAAGCACAGCACCCTCGTCCTCATCGGCGCGGCCCTCGAGCCGAGATTCACACAGTGAGACGTCGTTCTCTAGCCAAGAGCCGCCGCTGTCGCCTGTCAAGCAGGAGGCTCCATCAGCCGCTGCACCACCAGCCCAGGAGAGAAAGGTGCTCAAAAAGAAGAGCGGCTTCTTCCAGAACCATAGCCCGTTCCGGCGGAAGAGCACCAAGGAGGTCGCGCCCCCTACCAACCGAAACACCTGGCACCCCGGCAACGGCCAGAGCCGACCTCAGCTGGCTGCAGCTGGACCCAAGGATAGTCAAGCATCGCTTGTAGACCGCGCCCCCAGCCCCGATCCCATTGCTGCTAATGCCAGTCTGGCGCTCAATGTTGGAGGGAATGTCTTCCCCGTGGACAACACGGATCGCCGTCGTGACAACTCAAAGCAGGTCGCGCAGCCGCCACCTGAAGATGACCCTATTGCTTTGGCACTTGCTGAGCTCAAGGGCGTTACGGGTGGTGGTGGTAACGGCGGCAAGGTTGCCACCTCACGCATGTCGGCAGACCACTATCACGGCATCGCAACCCCGGCTCCTAGTAGTTCTCGTGTTGCCACCCAAGGATTAGTAACCAACGGCGCCGTCGCCGCAGCCATGCGCGGCACCCCTCCCCCGTCGTATGATCAGCAGGTACAGGTTCAGCGCTTGGGCGTGCCCCCCCCTGCGGTGACATCTAAAGCCATGAAAGAAGCATCGCAAAAGTACACGCAGCAGACGCGCAGTCTGTTTACGGAGCGGCCCACGTCTCGCGGCGGTTATTCTAGTGGTGGCACCACCATGTCGAGGCCCGGAACACGAGGCAACGATGTCCCACGCGCAGCCTCGCCGGCGCCACCGCGAAGCATCTCGCCACGTCCCGGATCTAGCGCTAGCCCCCACTACAGCGGCGGGAGCAGCCATCGATCTGCTTCACCTAACCCTGGAGGCTATGGTGGTGGCAGCATGCGCGGCTCCCAGTCTAGCCACCAAATGGCTGTCGCTTCCAAGCCGCGCGGATCTGATCATGGCTATGGCGGGGGCGGAGGCAGCTACAGACAAGGCTCCCCCGCCGGAAGCATGTCGCGCACTGCCTCGCCGAACCCATACGGTGGAAGACAGGCAGAGTACGGACGTCCCTCGAGCAGCATGGACATGGCCGTGCAGCTGGCCGATGACGGAGGTAGTCAGTACGGCGGTTCCCAGCGCGGACGCGGGGGCCACGGCTCGCATTCTAGAGCCATGAGCTTCTATGAAGGCGGTGGCGCTATCCAGCCGGCGAGCCGCACGAGGAGCAAAAGTGTGGCAGACCCCGGCAGGGGATTCACGAGAGATGGGAGGGCGATTATGCATTATGGTGAGCTTTGGTCTTCTTTTACTCTGGTGCGGACAAGGCTAACGAAACGGAACCAGCACGCGCCCTCTACATGTACCAGGCTGCCATTCCAGAGGAGCTCGGTTTCGCCAAGGGTGATATCCTTGCCGTTCTCCGCCACCAGGACGATGGTTGGTGGGAGGCCACAGTCCAGGGCGGAAATGGCCAGGTTGGACTGGTACCGAGCAATTATTTACAGCCTTGCTGATCTAGTTGGGATCTCATGTTTCTTGTTTCTTTCCTTCCGGCCCGATACGCAAAGCACAAAAGCATTGGTGTGGAGTTTCGGTTCAATTAGTTCCTCCTTCTTGGAGCATTTTATAATCCGGCACCCCTTTCTGCGGGTGATACTGTGGGGATGACTTGGGGACGATGGGCTGGAGCTGGTCGCCGAGGGATGCGCTGATTTGGAGATGAGGAACGAGGTGTTTGGCTGTTTTGTGAAAGATCATCTGGCTGGATCTTGTTCAGGTTTCTGTTGAATGAGTCCGTCATGTTGGTGTTGGTGTTGGTGTTGCTGGATCGGATTGTACAGTATGAAATGGGTGATGAGCCAGTTCAGCGAAAAGTTGGTTTTGATCACTGACAGATAGGTAAGTCAGTTGTTTATTAATCGATTGCTTTGAATGGTGTGCGGTGGCAATGGAATAATCCAGGTTTGAGCGGTGGGGTGCTCAATCGAGTAGTGACTCTGAAAAAAAAAAACTCTATAAGGCAGTAGGAGATGAAGAAGAAAAAGTTGAGCAAGAAAACAGACAAGACGAGCAAACCGAACAGATGAGATCGTAGAATACGAGGGAAAAGCGGATGATGCATCTCGGCCTCCTTAGCCGCGATCTCGACTCATAAGTTACCCCATGCAGTGACATCAGCGCCAAGAAGTACCTCCCCGCAGACTCACAAGCTTCGCACAAGCTTCATCCCTGGAGTCGAGCTACCATGCCACTTCTCCCTCCAAACTCCAGATTTGCTGTGCGAATTTCACCCAACATCCACCGCCACCGTTGATCGGTGGCCCCATTCGAAAGCATGACTCCATTGAAGGTAATCCTACCCAACCTCATTTTCTCCTTCCTCGATACAAGCTAATTGTTTTCCTAACAGGATGAGGTGCACGCTCGCGGCAACGAGCTTCGGGTGGCCTTCCGGGAGCTGCGCCAAGTTATTTTCGACACTCTGACCTCCAAGACGGTCCGCCGCTTCGTCATCAATTCGGTTCTTTTCTGCGTCTTTGCGGCTTTTACTTATTATTTGTCTATTCCCGCGTACGCTGCGTTCTACCGTTTTTATCTGCCCGATCAGATTGTCACGGTCCCGCTGCATTTTCAATACGGGTTCGTCTTGGTTCCTCCCTGCGTTGATCCCACCACAAAGGCTGACACGACACCGTTAGATATGGCGCCAATCCATTCGCTGTTGGGTCTCTTCTTCATGCCAACGTCAAAAATACGCAGTCGTACGATGTCGATGTCTCGCTGACCCTGCCGCCTTCACCCGAGAATCTGGAGATTGGCAACTTCATGGTCGGGATGCTCCTACTAGGAGATGAGAAGGAAGTGCCTTCTGAGATACCAAACCGCGAGGGCACCTACTTCATTGTTCCACCCCCAGATATCAACCTGTTTCTCGCGAACAGAAAGATCCTCCACTCGGCCACGCGTCCGACGAGACTGCCGTACCGATCCTCTCTCGCGTCCAAAGCATCATCACTGTTGCGCCTGCCGTACTATGCTGTCTGGCCAGGGTCGGAAACCAATACAGTCACTGTTCGTATGGTGGAGCGTGTAAGGTTTAGACGTGGGATGCCCGTTCCGAGCAGCCTGGTTGTCGAGATTCAGGCGGGACAAGCTCTGCAGGTTTATGAGGCATCAGTCACGCTGACTGCGCAACTAAAGGGGTTGCGGTACTTCATGTACCAGTATCGGCTGACGGGCTTTTTGTTGTTTACGGGCATGTTCTGGGTCACGGCCATGATAGCGTTTACATTCTGGTTTTGGCTACCCGAAGAGCTCTTCCCGAGTGGTAAGGTCTTCTGTAAGATGCTCGGTCTCACAGACTCGGCGGTTGGCTACGAAAAAGATGGCAACAGTGACAAGGCCAAGGGCAGGGACAAGGACAAGATGCTGGCCAAGGAGGAAGAAGGAGAGCTATCGGACACGGAGAGGACATTTCCCAGCTCAAGCAAGCAACCAGCGCTCAAGTTCGAGGGGCGTGTCAAGCAGGAGGGAGGGGAACAAGCCATTTCGGATACCCCACCTCTGAATCCAGGAGCAGAAGCCGACGACGAAGATGAGGAGGATGTTATGGCCAGAGATTCGGGCATTGGGACAAGTTTCAGCGACAATCGCAGTCGCGAAGGATCCAGGAGACGGACGTCGATAAAGGGGTCCTAAGCGATGTGTCTGCTTGTTTATTCGAAGCAGAATTGGAGGTAATTTTGCCTGCAATACACACGGCCTGTATCTTTTACCTTGGTGGGGCGATGTGACTTGGCAGTTCCAGCTTGTGCTTCCAGCCTCGACGCCCGATGATGAGTAGCATTGGCAATGTTTGGCACCTATGCAATTGTTCACGATCTTGTGGTTCAAAGTAGGAGGATTATGCCCTGATAAAGGCCCAAAGGAAACCACGTAATTCCCGTGTTGGGTATCTGCGCGGCGCCTTGTTGCTTCTTTTGGCCGTTTTTACGCCATTTCCACTATTGCGGTAGTTATTGGGCGCCGTTGTCTTGATGCCAGCTCAATCCGTTGTGCTGGTGCGCTGGACGTTTCCCCACCAGCTGGCAAGCCAAGAACCAGGAATGGGAGACACGACAAGTGACATGCTGAGTTGCCGGGTCGAGTCGGTGGCTCGTGCGTTCGTGCCCAGGCGGCGGTCAGCCAGCGGCCAGCTGCTCTCGGCCCTGCGCTACCAGACTGCGAGATGCCGACTCCATCCCTCCACACGACCTGCCAACGCTCCCATCTCCTGCCCCTCATTTCCGCGACTCCGATATACCACTCCAGCCTCATATTCTCTCAATCCTGGCGACGTCCCGCCGAATCCCCCCCGCGGCCCAGCAGAGGCCGCTCTGCCTAATAGCTACGTGCGTACCAAGAGGCTGACACTAGCGCCGATCGCCTTCGACTGGGACTCGACCCTCTGGCAGCTTCTTTCGAACAACGCCGCTGCAACAGCACAGCAGTCAGTCAGCCAGCCAGCCCGCTCGCCCTGGCCTGACCCAACCCCTCTAAATCTCTGCCCCCCACAACCTTCGCCCTTCAGTCAGACACGTCCACGGACCAACACGGACGCAACGCAGACGTTCCATACACATATGCCTTGATCTGTATCGTCACTTTGTATACCTATCAAAGATAATTGTGGCAGTTCTTGGCTATTGAAACTGTCCACGAGGACACTCCGCCCATCTTGTTCCGGTATATCTGTGGCTTGCAACGGTGCTGGTTTTCCCAGGACACTTTTTTTTCGACTTGACAGCCATTCCGTCCCGCCATCAAACCCTTCCTCCTACCATTTGACACAAGAGGAAGAGGAGCCGAGGAAATTTCTCACAACGCCGAAACGACCGACCACACTCGTCATACCTCCCCGCTTCTAAACCACCATGCCCTGTTTCAAGGGCATTTCGGTCAGCATCCACGCTAACGGCGCCCCGTTGCCGGAGCATGGCGTGCAAAAACAATCACGGGTTTCGCGTATCAACTCGTACATCCCGGTACCTCCGCCCCAGGTCGACCCCGAGACCAACAAGCCTGGGCCAGCAAAGTTCGCTATCTCGATTACCCTGCTAACCCCCGGCTTGGCGATTCCCTACTCGACGCCCCGGGCGACGGAGACCAATCCCTACCCGAAACCCCAGTTTGTCGGTTCTCTACCCTCGAGCACCGGAGAGCGGGGAAAGTACCATGGTGTCGTCACACCCTACATCCCAATGACCAACAGCGAGAATGAGACCATTGCGGCTTATATATACTTTGACGGCCGCGCCAAGGAAGAGGTGGCCACATTGCTGCGGCCGGGAGAAGAGACTTGGGTCAACAGCAGATGGGTGCAAGTTCCTGAGTCGGAGGGTGGCGGGCTTGCTGAGCGCGAATTTTTGTTCCGAGAGGTTGGCTTGGAGCGGTGGCTCAACGGGCTCGATTTGCAAGGACACGACGCAGCTGAGAAGCTTGAGCGCCGAAGACAAAAGTTTGAGAAGCGCAGAAGAAGGCAAAAGGACGTGGCCAGCGCCGAGTCCAATAGGACGCCACGAACATTACGATACGGCGCTGATGACAACTCGCCTGTCGAACCTCTCTTCGACGAAGACGTATCGCTATCATCCGAGGATGATGACGAGCCTCCGGAGTCGACTGGTCAGATCAAAGTTGCGATGTTTAGGGTAATCGCATCTGGTGAGATCAAGAAGGGAGAGTATTCACCGCAGTTTGATGCACACGATGACGATGACGAGGATGGCGCTGAGTCCGGAAACGGAAACGGAAACGTGGAGCACACGACGAGCTTCGCAAAGCCCAAGACTCTGGACCCCAAGACGATTAGCACTCAGACGGTGACGGGGATCGATGGGCCGGACAAGCCGTATGCCGTCTTTACATTCTTTTATCGCGGAGAGCGTAAGTTTGATGACCAAGCGGCGCAGACGAGTTTACTGATCGGCCTACAGGACAACTTCAGAAGATGGGCGTCATGGCACCCAAATCTCAAACGACCCCCACGGCGGTCAAGAGGCGTTCAGGCCAGCTCGACTTTTCCAAGCTCGGTCCGCTCAAGACCAGCGGGACTGTTGGATTTACAGCATTTCGCGACTCGGAGAGCCAGCCAACACGACGTAGGAATGCGCACAAGCGGAGCAATGGGAGCATTGGGGGTGCCATGGATGAAGACAGTGAAGAAGACGACGACGATGACGATGCCATTCTCGGGAAGATGGACGATGTTGACACTAAGTATGACAAGTCGAAACTCGGACCCGAGGACGCAAAGTTTTCCGGCGAATTGGCAGAGGGAGTCAACCGTATAAGGGTAAGGAGTCTGGGACGACAAGTTTGCATGCTAAGGGATTAGCTAACAAGCGTTTTTCGCGTCGTAGCTCAAGAGACAACACTCGGCAGAGCCTGAGAGTGCTGCGAGCTCGAGGAAATCGCCAGGGGCCACGTCCTTGACCGGAGAGGCAACACCGCCCGAAGGAGCAAAGAGTTCCTCACTTGCCGGTATGTCAACCGCTGGTCTATTTGGCAGAAGCCTCCCAGAGGACAATGTTGTTGGCAGTCCATTGAAGAAGGCACGACCCAGCATCGGAGACATTGGCGACCTCAAACCCGGAATGTTCCCTCCAGCGCTCGGTGATATACTCGCCAAGGCAGAGGCTGCTCAGGCGGCAGCAAATAAGTCGCAACATTCGCCGACGGTAAAGGAGGAAGAAGAGGAACTATGAGCGACTTCGCTTTTCCTGGTTTGTACATAACCAGAATTCCTATGTCGTTGTGTAGAGGGGTTGGTGTTAAATGCGTCAGTCGGTTGCTGACTGCCGGGGGCGGACGATTTGTGGGTTTGGTGACAGCTGTTGTTGAGTAACTTGGGACTGGGGGCTGGCGCTTTCTTGTCGGATTTACACCACGCATAAAAGCAAGCTGTGGTGGGTAGTGAGTGGATAGGGGCAGGCACTGGAAAACGGGTAAATGGAGAAGTGACGGACGTTACTTTAGACCGAACTCGCACCAGACCAATGGAAAATGGGCCATTTTTGGGAGTCGTAGAGACGCAACATCCAGGCATCACATCTAGAAGTTCTATCATTACGAGCGCAGAGATGATGTCTAGAGTGATTGATGACTAGCATGTGTAATAAAAAAGGCACGTTTCATTTGTTGTCTTGAGGAATGTTGTATATCCACGTCGATTGAAAGATGGAGTATCGGTGTTCCCAGGTTGTTAGTAGATGATGGTGTGAGGAAAATGAAAGGAGAGAAAGTGTGCCTTCAGCTCGCATCGGGGGTGTGCAAGTCCGAGCTGACAGCGGCAGGGAGCGGGTGCGGAGATGTTACGGTATATAGCCAACACATCCGGCTTCGGTGCTCATTTATCTGTCTGCCTGTTCCGTGGCCTGTCTCGTCTTGTTGCCTCTTTGGCTTGACTCGCCTTGTCTTGGTTTTTGCCAGGACGCAGCATTGATAGAGCAGCTTAGCAACAGAGACAGGAAAAGGAATCTAGGTGCTGACTGCTTCTTTGGTGCTGACCGGACGGGACTGCCCGGGAGACTGGATTGGCCGGCCTGGACTTGGATAGGACTTGATCACACCAGACTGCATTGGATTGGGGTTGAATGAGACTTGACATGCCGGACTTGGCTAGTTCTGGGTTGGCTTGTCAGGACGGGACGGGATAATATGTAGGACTGGATTGAGTGGACCGGACCGTACGCCATACATACATACATACATACCTACCTACCTACCTACCTACCTACCTACCTAGGTACATACCCACACACACACACACACACACACACACACACACATATGAATACATACATACATACCGGGCTTGACTTGATACAGGTTGGGCGGGTTGATCTGTTGCCGTTGAGTTGCCTGAGCTGCGTTAGGCTGGGCTGCTCTACTCTAAGCTGGGCTTCATTGGGTTCAACCCCCTCGTCTAGCTCCCCCTCATTCCTCTCTTTTTTTTTTCTTTCCTCTTTCTCTCCTTTCTCTTCTCTCTGTCTCTCCGAGAGCTAGCTAACTCGGTGTTCTTACACCCGCCTCCCCACTGTGAAGCTTCCGTTGTACTCTTACTTTGGTAAAAGACGGGGCTTTCACATCCTAGAGTTTCTTTTAGTGTTTGTTCACCAGAGAGGATGATGGCGGGTTTACCTTTGATTTCCATGATGTTGTGGTGGTGGGGTGGGCTTTGTTTGGGGCTTGGCTCTGTGGTGGCTATTTTCGACTGGGGGGGACTCGGGTTGGGATTGGGTCTGGGTCTGGGCCTTGGCTTTTGGGAGTGGATGTGGGCGTTGGCATGCTTGTGGGAGGGATATCATGAAGGAGAAGGAAAGGTGGTGGATGACAACATGACGGGTGCTGTGGGAAGAGGACGTGGTGGAGGAGGAAGAGGAGGAGAGGTGCCAGGGGAGAAGATTTCTGGGGAACAGGCTCAAACAGAACAGGAGTTAGACCTCAACCTGATGGAGATGGAGGCGGAGATGGTGGTGGCATCCGAGGAGGAGGAGCATAAACCAAAGCAGTCGATCAAGGATGATGAGGGTGAAGTAGCGGACGGAGTCGACTCCCGAAACCCTTTTACCGACGATTTCAAGACACTGGCACAGAGGACTCTTGATCAATGGCATCTCCCTGGACTGGCGATAGCGGTGGTGGGCGGGAACGGGACATTTTTCCACGTGTGTATACTTTTTTTTCTTTCTTCATTTTTAATGCCTAACATAACTACTCTTTTTTCTTCTTTTTTTTCTTCTTGTTTTTCTTCTTGTTTTTCTTCTTGTTTTTCTTCTTGTTTTTCTTCTTGTTTTTCTTCTTGTTTTTCTTCTTGTTTTTCTTCTTGTTTTTCTTTTTTTTCTTTTTTAACTCATTCCCCTCCTCCCCCTTACCAATATTTTCCCCTCTGAATCCCCATCTGATCACCTAGCTCTCTGCTCAGTGTCTTGGTCATGCCGATGTCTCTACATCCGTCCCCATTACCCCCTCGACGCTCTTCAAGACCGGAAGCACCACCAAGGCCTTTACCGCCGCCGCCCTCGGCCTCCTCATAAGTAGCAAAAACTATTCCTTCACTCCCCCACGGCCGGGAACAACTCGCCTCACCCTATCATGGCGCACCCCCATATCGGCTCTGCTCCCGGGCGACTTCGCCGTGGCCGACCCCTGGGCAACAAACCACTTGACGCTCGAAGACGCAGTGGTACATCGCACGGGCTTGTCGCGACATGACAAGTCGAGCGGGCGATTTTACCCATCCAAAAAGGGAGGTTTGCGCACGGCGACCCCGCTGGATATTGTGCGTTCGGTGAGACATCTCCCTTTGGCGGGGGAGCCGCGCGAGGTGTTTCGGTACTGTAACATCATGTATGTGGTCATTGCGGCGTGTGTGGAGGCGGTCGCAGGGAAGACGCTTGGGGAGGTACTGCGAGAAAGCATCTGGGAGCCGCTGGGCATGGGGGAGACATTCTACGGCGTGGAGGATCTTGAGCGTCGGGGGATGGGGAGGGAGCTGGCCAAGGGATATTATTGGGATAAAGATGCTGAAGAGACAAGAGAGATACCTCTACATCCACAGCCGGAGCTGGCGGGAGCGGCCATTGTGATTTCGAGCGTGAGAGACTATGCACGGTGGCTGATGTGTTTGTTGCAAAGGGCCCTGCCACTGGGGAGCGAGCTTCACGAGGAGCTGTGGGCACCCAAAATGGTGGATGGCGACGGCATATCTGGAGGCTTTGACGGGCCAACCATGTATGCGAGCGGCTGGGGTGTTGGGCTATACAAGGGGAGGAGGGTTGTCAGCCACAATGGCCTGGTAGAAGCGTTCGGGGCGAATGTGGTATTCTTCCCAGATGATGGCTACGGGATAGTAACAATGGGCAATACTGCAATCGAGGGAAATGCAGTGGGTGAGATACTGCTCTGGCACCTGGTCGATGAGCGGTTCCGTATACCCGAGGACAAGAGATTCGACTGGGGAAAGAAGTGAGCTTGCCTAGTCCACTGACTCATCAGAGCTAATAGCGTGTGCGGTAGATGGAAGACGCTGGAGGACATGGCCCAGGCCAGGCTGAGCCGGGCTGTTGACATCTTGTTTCCCGACCGTACGCTAACACCACTACCCCCGAGTCTCTCCCGGGAGAAATACACTGGGAGATACTACCACCCCGCGTACCTGAACATGACACTCGAGCTCGGCGAGGTCGATCGGAATAGCGGAGCTTTCACACTCAAAGCAGACCGCACCAGCTTCACTTGGCAAACCCTGGCCGAGTTCAAGCACGTCTCTGGCGAGTATTGGATCATGTACTCAAGGCTGGCCCACGCCCCGGGTTCGAGGGTTCTGGAGGACATGGCGGCCGTTGAGTTCAGAATCGGAGTTGACGGTGAGATCAGTAGCCTAGGCGTGGAGTGGAGGGACACATTCGGCAATGCAGTGGATGGATGGATTTGGTATGACAGAGTTGATTGACATTGGGTGCGTGCCGAGCACGGCAGAGAGCGACAAGCATGAAAAGAACAAAGCCCTGCTGCCCCTGCTTGGGCAGCGACAGCCTCCAGCATCCGTCACAAGCCCTGATGCCTAGTCTCGACGTGGCCAACAGCCAAACCAAGGCGAACCCTGCACGTCCAGTTAGCTTCCGAGTCCAGGCAGACGACTGCAGAGCAACAATGGGATCCAGATAAGTGTGTCAGACTGTTGAGCTTGATGATTGAATGGTTCAACATGGAAATTCAGTTGGCCGTTCTTAAGAAGTTTTTTATCATCATCACAGACAAGCGTGCGCTTGTTGCGGGATTGACGGGCTTTGAAGAACAAACATACCTATGTGAGTGCGGCTCTGAGAAAGCCGTCTGAGAAACTGCAAGAAAGATGAAGATGAGAAAAGAATCCGACGCAAAAGCTGAATTTATTGCCCGCAGAAATATATTTTTTTTTAGCTCCCCTGCATGCATGGGACCCACGCAAAGTGGTGATTGCGGGCCTGAGGCCGAAATTACCCCACTAAGCCATCGTTTTGCGCGCCTCTTCCCCTCTCCTTTTCCTTGGGTATCTACAAACTTCCCGGCGTCGAACATCTCTTCAAACCAATCCACCAGTCTCAACTCCCTCCCGTCGCTTCCGGCACCGGCGCCTTGTATCTTTGGAAAGGAAACTTCTATTAGATTTCTCTTGCTCACACATTCACGATGGGTAAGAAAACGTCCTGTTGCTGCTGCAAGCAACCTACCCCGCCATATGTCAACATATCGAGGCACGAGCGACGATTCAAGATGCTAATCTTTGGCGACAGCTTCCCAAGAGTTCCTCGACCTTGCGTGTAAGCCTTTATCATCTGTCCGCCTGCTAGGATGACTTCCCGACTAATTCACGATTGCCTCACGCAGCCCAATTCGTGACACACTACTACAATACCTTTGATACCGACCGCAAGGCACTTGCCGGCCTCTACGTTCGTTGCCACTCGCTTTGGGGCATATGATGACCTCGTACTAACACAGCAACAGAGGGATGATTCGATCTTGACATTCCAGGAGGCCCCTTCCGCTGGCGCGGCTGCGATCGCTGAAAAGCTTGCGGTGAGGAACTGTCCTTGCAGTCGCAATCGTGGTTGGGACACGGGTAGCTAAAATCTTGTCGTGCTGCAGTCCCTCCCCTTCCAGAAGGTGGTGCACAAGTTCACCCCCCCTGATGTGCAGCCCACGGCCGTCGGAGGCGCTCTGATCTCCGTTCTTGGCCAGCTCGTTGTAGGTACTCCCGTTTGGCTTACTTGTGAGATCGGTCTGTTGATGCGTCTTGTTCTCCAGGTCGATGACAGCGATGCGCCGTTGAGCTACGCCCAGACCTTTCTGCTTGCGAAGGACGCGGGTGGGAACTGGTATGTTCAGAACGATATTTTCAAGCTGGTCGTTTTCTGAGCTGGCTGCTCTATCGTCGTCGCATGGAGTCGGTCGGTCTTTGGCCGCTGCAAGACATGCGGATTAGCTTGATTGACGTTACGGTACCAAACTTGTGGAGGAAAGCAACTCGATTTCGGCGGTGTTTGTCGTCTATCTAGAGAGATCCAGCCTATGTAAAGCGATGGAGGGCAGGAGAGTGGCAGGAATCAGGTCAGACAGGGTTAATGTGACTTATATTCCGGTCGCCGATGGGAGTTGGTCGATGTTTTTGTTGCTACAAGGAGAGTCGCTAGTCTCGAACATGCGCCTACCGAGGGCGACTCTGCACCCCTGGTCTCATAGTGTCGCCGCCGTCGCTTTGAGTTGCCGCGTAACCCCTAGTACGTCAGCGGACCTGGCCTTGGGAATCTCTTTGCTGGTTGCCTGTATGTGCCGAGTATTTATGCCGGATTCCCAGCTGCAAATCTGTCTGTGTGTATCGTTCGAAAAGCGACATATTCGACTCAGGGAGCGGTTGAGCCTCTTTTGAGATCGCCCTGTGCGTGTTTGTCCCGTGTCTGGGAAGCTGTTTCGAAAACTCCCAGAAAATCATTGGAGATCTGACCTGGGTCCAATCCCCTCGCACCTGCTGATGCCCAGCCCGCCGTGCCCGCCTCACGTCCCCCATCCGCCAGCCAACTGCACAGCACCCCCAGCGCTGACCTGGAGCCCCACTGGGCTCCGGATCATTTTTCGCACAGCCACTTCCACGCCAGCCAGGGGCGGGAAAAGACAACGTGCTTCAAACGCCTCACCTAGCTTACGTTGTTGATCCAACATTTCAAAGGAAGCTTCAGGCCACGACTGCTGCTGTTCTCTCAACGAGCGAAAAAAACCTCCACCCTTTTGGCGCCAAAGGACCGGCTTTTTGGGTGCCCTAGCACATCAACGAATTTTTCTTGAAAGAAATAGCGCTACTCTTCTAGGAGAAAAAAGAACTCTCTTGCCGAAATCATCAAAAACAAGTTAAAGCTTCCCAGCCACACTTGACGTACTCTCCGGTCGGATCCGCGATCAACCGACAACATCACCGAATAGCACCTAGCCGGGAAACCACCACGTTTACCAGTCTCGCCGAAGGGCATCCTATTGTCAAGATGACGTTGAAGGAGGAATTCGCGACGCGCAACTTCAGTACGTGCTGCCCTTACTTTCCGAGGGAGGAGGACGTCGCCGTTATTGGGTTACGACGCCCCCAGCGGACATTACGGGTTTCATGAGTGAGCTTGCTAATGATGGGATTTGACTGCAGGTATCTACGGACAATGGTGAGCAGCAATCGCAATTCTTCATTCTCTTCTTATACCGGTTGGTCGGCTTTGTGGACGGATACTGGCCGAGGCTCGTGATAGGGTCGGACCCGCCTTAGTCCTCATTAACATCATCGCTGCAGGCGAATGGGATAGACATATGGGTGGCTGAATGCATAAAAAGAATATAGTAGCTGACGACGGGTTCCTGGCAGGTTTGGTATCCTGGCGATGATATTGTGCTTTGCGCTTGGCATTGCAAATATCTTCTCGCTGGACATTTTCCTGATCATCTTTGCCATCATTGCTCTGTAAGTTTTGCTTTTCTTTCTTGCCTTGGCGTGGTGTGAGCAAGTAAGACTAACCGGGGTTGGCAATGGTCCAGTGTTTCGTCCTTCATCATCCTCTTCATTGAGGTCCCTCTCCTCCTCCGCATCTGCCCGACGTCGTCGTCCTTCGATGCCGCTATTCGCCGTGTCTCGACGAACTACATGCGCGCGGGCGCCTACGCCGTCATGGCCGTCGTGCAGTGGCTGTCTATTATCCGCCGCCCGACGAGTTTGATCGCCGCGGCGGTTATCTTGTCTATCACCGGCATCTGCTACCTACTTGCTGGCATCAAGGGCCAAGCCTTTGTTGGCAGCAAAACCCTGGGCGGTGCGGGTGTGGCGCAGATGATTGTATAGGCGGTATGACATTGTGGAACTGGACGGACGGGATGGGAAGACGTGAACAGAGAGGAGAGAGGCTGCAACTCGGAATGAATCAGGTCAGCAAGTGACGGGAGATGACTTGAGGACGGACGGCATGTGTCAAGAAGAGGAATGCGAAACGGAAGCAGCGGATTGCGCAACACTGTCAATCGCCAGCATTTGGGTTTCTCAAAACAAGGAGGCCGGTGGGGTTTATGGCGTATACGGGTTTTATGTTTATTTATCTCTACCTTTCACGGCTTCCTTATTTTTTTTTACGACCCTAGGGAGAACCGGGAGGATGGGCTTGTTCTTGGTTCGGCAAGGTACTCATGGTTCTGTACCGTTGTCTAGTTTCACCTCCTAGCTGCCTAGGTATTGTACGAGGTATTCTGGAAGAATGATATGATGCGGTTGGTCTGGCGTTTTGGGAGGTCGATGAAGCAATGAAGACCGTAGGTTAGGATCCAGGATCTTGTCTTTGTTTCTTCCCACCTGCCTTGCATATCTTGGGGACCATGTTCAAGAGGTCACGAACAAAGGAGGCCAGTAGGCGTCCTAAATCGCATTGATGAGGCTATGTGTGAAAGAAAAGGTTCCCCAAGCTGGGGGGAACCAGACTCATTTACTGTTGTCCTTTCGACAGGAATTTCGAATGGAATTACGTCCCACCAATAAAGGAGGACGGATTGACCGTGCGCTCTCCAGTTCTTACGATAAGAGCTCAAGAGCTCATGTGGAACCACCTTGTGTCTTTATATTTGTTCATTGGCTACTTACCTGGTGACTTCGTAGTGGTCTCTGCTTCCCAGAGCGAAGACCAGATATGGATGGCTAAGGTAGCACAGTAAACAGATTGCTCCAGCAGTCTGCCCAGCCAGCTGGTCATCCTACGGAACGGACAAGCCGCTGCGTCTTGCAGATCGGTGTTCTTATGTGTCAGGTGGGCTCATGTCCCCGGGCAAATCTGGGGTTGGTGGAAAGTAATGTGTGCCGGGTGTGACTCCGGGCAGCCACAGTGTTATGGTATGCGACATAGGTAAGTTGGGAAACAGATTGTGACGACGTCGAGCTTCCCGAAGGAGGGAGGTCGGCGGAGGCCTCTATCTAAAACGAGGCTGTCGTTGACATTGAGATACAACACATTGTCTAACTGCTTGCCTGTCCTCGATGAAGGACGGGCTGGCTTCGGGTTGTCTTGATCTAGGTATCCCGCGAATATGGGCCAAGCAAGTGATTGCAAACAGGTAGCATAGCCACACAGCCTGGTTGGGAGTTGTGTTACCACAATCGGCTCATGGGCTTTATGAGGGAATAAACCAGGTGGTGGTTCGGAGTCCGGTAGACAGTGTCGCCTGTAGATCTACCGACGTGGTCAGCATCTCTCGACTTACCCTACATTCACAAAACGCACCTTGACCGCCTGTTGCCCGCACGGATATCGCGGAGCGGAAAAGTGCTCGGCAGTAACCTCAGTGTCGGATGAATCCTCGGTACTGAGCAGAGCAGGATACATTTCTGTACCTACACTAGCATACCGCGTGTAGGGAAACGGAGCGTCCCTAGGCAAGTACAGAGCCAAAGGAGCTCATGCAGTTTTTGCAGGACACCGTCTGCATCTGGACGGGCAGTTGCTGGCGTCACCGCGAAGTCGAAGCCGGGAAAAAACGATTGGTGTCCCCGCGATGTCGTCCATGTCAAGAAAGGGCAGCATGGGAAAAAAAAATTCTAGAGGAGCCCCGTGATCCGGGAAAACGAACAGCTGACCAGGCTTCCAGCTAGAAATCTCGCCAGGTCCAAGCTGCTCGGCGCGCAGTTGAACTGGCCAGTCTGGGCAGATCCGCACTTATCAGAGTGGGGTCCAGGTAATCGGTTCTCCAGGTTGTTTGCCCAACTCCATCGCATCCTGATTGCGATGGCATGAGCTCACGTTCAGGGGAATCGCACGCCATCAGGCGGGAACGGCTGGGTTATGTCGTGTAAATTCGAGATGCGCTGCAACCACCGCCGTTTGGCCATCTTACAGCACTGTGACTACATGTGGAGGGACGGTTTGGCGAGTTTCTGTTGCTAATCGAGTTGCCACCCTGAGGAACAAGCCGGGGTGGGATTGCGGAAAGCAGGGCATATTGCGTCATGTTTTCCTTGAACCCGCGTTGAGGCATTTCTCCCGGCGTCTTGCACCTGTATGGGTTGACTTGAAAGAACGGACGAAGATGGAGAGCTTCAATCCAGTTTTGGTCTCAGCACAGTGTGTCCCCGCGGGAATCGCTCAAGTCTTCCGCACTGTCAGTCAATCGATGGTCGCTCCATCGAGGAAGCTGCAGGCAGCGGAGAGGTGGTCACCAGCGAATCAGACATTTCAGCGGGGTTGACCGCGATTGGCGGGGCGGTATGTGAAAGGCGATGGATTGCATGCAGGAAAATGCTGCGAGAGCGAAGAAGAGGTTGAGCACGATCCAATCGTATGCTGAGAAATTCTTCCCAACCACGCGTGGAGTCCTCCATGGAATGTTAACCCCTGGGGTGAACTGAACATGGAGGGGTCGGTTACCCCGCCATGCCCCTGGCCTGGTGTGCGGTGAGAGAAGTGAGACGTCGTGGCAGTAGAAACTGTTCTCTTCCCCGACGCAACCAGCAGCTCACTTTGTAAAGTTCATTAATTATAGCGATAGTATCAAGCTCTCGTATAGGATTATTCTGACCAAGCGGAACCGCTTTCCAGGCCACTCGCAGATGCCCAGAAAGTCTCGGTGTTGCTGGAGCGCCACGATTGGGGTGTTTGTTGCTGGGGGTGGAGGAATGGTGGGGTAACATGACATTCAGCCCAGGACAAGTTGCAAGACTCTGCAGGGAGGAGGTACCTGCCCGAGGCCTTCTACTTCGCCGGGCATCAGCTAGAAGTCATGAGAACTGTGGATGACGGAAAACGAAAACGAAAACGCCAATTACACTACCTCATTCAGGTTCACGGTGTGGCAGTCAGCAGGCAGTCGGCGCAGTTTCCATTGAATTTGTGCGTGCAGTCATTGTGGTGACTAGACAAGAGTAGGGGAGGCCTGACAACAAAGCTGTTGAATACCTTAGATAGAGCCAGATGAAACTTAATCTCCACCGTGACTAACCATCAAAAGCAGGAGCTGACGACGTGGATCCTCTCGCCTTGCCGTTCAAAGAACGGTGGTAGGTGGTGAAAAGAGACCAACGAGCCAAGTACTGTGCACCTGGACAGGTACATCCAGGTACCTGGGAGGCATGCTCAGACCACTTAAAGTACCGTAGTCTTTACAGCGTTTTGCTTGCTTGGTCGGCCTCCACGCCCTCCGTTCCAGAAAACCATTGGATCGATCTTCACTCCGTTGGCACTTTCTAGCCATAGCGTGAGGAAAACTCAAGTCAGCAGGGGCCTGCGAGATCCCTGCTTGGCCCATCGCAAACCTCATGGACTCGGCCGTCTTCCAAGGGCATTGTAGTGGGGTACCTCGCACAGTCCGGCAAAAACGCGAGTGTACCTGAGCTGCCCACTAGCTACACACCAATGACGAACAAGGCGCAGGACGCCTTGTATAAGTGACAGGGACGCCGCCCCAACCACAGCCAGTTTCATCATCAGCTTCTGAGACTGTGTTGCACTTACCTTGATCGCCAGACTCAAAATCAAAGGAGTCAATTGGAATCCGTGACATTCAACCCTCCTTTTCTTTATTTCCTAGGATCCGTCTCGACATCCTCTGTTGTCCTTTCCTCGTCTTCATCTTCTCAGCGCGCGCAAATTCCAACGCTGAGCACATTCCAAAAGAAGGTAGGTCTAGGTGGTTCTCTTTGGTACCTAGCACATTTATTGCCCTTGCCACCTTCCCAGTGTCTCTTTTACCAGCCGCCAGACGCTGCTCATTTGCCTGTCGCAAGCGCGAACAACATAGCTGTTTGCGAGTCTCCGGGCTCCGCGATTCCGAATATTTCCTACTTGCAGATATTGGGCACCTAATGCTGCAGCGTTCCCGTGATAGCAGAAGGCTGCAACCCAGCTTTTCGTCCGGAAGCACACCTTCCAGCCATGCAATTGGCATGAGCTGGAAGCCGTTCTCCCGCTGCTATCGGCTTTGGCGATGCTTATCAGGGGAATCGCTTGGAGTTTGGAGGTGACCCGTTATCTGCGGGTACCTTACCGTGCCGTCCGAGTCGCCCTTTAACTCAGTCGGCGCGGTTCGCGGCCGCGCAAGCGAGTGTTCCCTCCTCAGCAGCAAGTCCCAACAGGCTGGGGTTGCAGCAGCGCAGCTCTGATCGTTCCCCAGTCACCTCGGCACGCTTATCTTGCATTGCACTCGGGGCTTTTCTATCTCTTCACCGACAGTTGTGCATGGGCTAACTCGGGCGCAGTCTGCCACACGTGGAGACGGCTCAAACGTAGATTGCACGAGAGCTTCTCCCGCGAAAACCCGACCGGCATACCGGATTCCAACCTCGCTAGCTCCGCTTTCGCTCCCTGCCGGCTCCCAGGCCAATATCAGAACACAACCCTCCACCCTGCTCCCTGCTGAGCTCCCATATTTAAGCCACCATGTCGGCCGCAACAGCTTCACAACCTCCCGCCATCCCCGCCCGTCCCTCCAGGAGCCAGGAGAAGGCATCATCAATCCCAATGGTCCCCCCTCGCCCTGCCAACCGCAAGATCGAGCGCTCTCTGAGCCCGAACCATGACCGCTTCGCCCCCTCCCCCCTTAACGAGAGTCTGCTGAGCAAGTCGCCCCGTGCGTCTCACCTCGGCGCCAATGGCCACGAACATATTGACCGGTCAAAGTCGGTCGAGCTGCCCTCAGTCGGCCAGGAAGGCATCGAGTATGCCTCCCTTGCTGAAGACCTAAGCCCTCCTAGTGATCGGGCTAACAGCCCCGAACACACCCGCACGGTTGGCGAAGATATCAAACTCCATGCGCCAAAGCCGTCCCTGCCCGCTGTTAGCGCGAAACAGCGTGTCATGACGGTTACTCGTACCGACAGTGACAGGGCTGCTTCCTTTGGCATCGGAAGGCCGAGCAGCAACGACGAGTCGACCCCGGTGCCGTCCAACCGAAGCCTGAAGAAGAAGGCCAGTACGACCAGCCAGCTGTCGAACAACACGGAGATCGACGACGAGCAAGGCATCCCTGAGATTGGCCAGCAGGTCCCCATGTATCCGAACGCTGGTGACGTCCAAGCTCCGTCGCCCGCGCCTTCTTCCGTAGAGGTGAAGAAACACCACGCTCGCAAACTGTCATCGCGGGGCAACCTTCCTCCTGGAAGCTATGGTCTACACGGCCACGGTGTGGTACCGCAAGATAAACTTGAGAAAGCATATTACGAGAAACACCCGGATCTCTTGAAGAAGGAACACACCCCGCATCATCACGATCGGGCCAATGATTTCTCAATGAGCAAGGAGGATCTGAATAAGATTGTCCGTGACACAGCTAGCCGCGGCGCGGGTCTCGGTGAGTCGAGACGACTCAGTCACAGGCCAACTTTTTTTTGCTAACGCCTTTGGTAGCTGTCAAGAACTATGCAGGCACCCCTAGTGACCAAGTTGCTTGGCAGGCTCTGGAGGAGACCACGTCTCGTGTCGCCTCTCCCCGCCCGAGCTCTACCGAATTCAAGGATAAGCCGACCTTCACTGTCTCTGATACTGACAACGAGGCCGCTGGTATAATCCACGTTGATGAGCCGGGTCGCCGCAAGTCGGTCATTTTCAGTGACAGCGAATCTCCTGGATCTGATGCTGAATCTGAACGTCCTTATACTGCTCCCATTCTTGCCGAGGATGAGGTTGCCAAGGATCCATCGCCGTATGCGTACCAGCCAGCTGTTGAGCCTGGTCCGGAACGACGCGGAAGTGCCTTTGAGATGGAAGAGCCTACCAGTCGTCCGACGAGCAGACCAGCCAGTTTGTACAAGGAGCCATCATTCGAAATCCGCTCGACACCTCTCGAGGACGTTGAGGAGTATGAGCCTCTGTTTGATGAAGACGACAAGGCTAAGAAGCCGACAGCTGAGGAGAAGATTAAAAAGGAGAACAAGCGTCGTTTCCCAAGCGCTGATATCTGGGAAGATGCCCCGAGCAGTGTTCACTACACGGCCGAAGTATCAACCCCAGAACCATCGGAAGATCAGCCCAAGATCCGCGCGGCAATTGCGCCGCCACCTGCGCGGGAGGGTGAGACTCCGGCGCAGGCCTTCGCCAGGCGCCAAGAGGAACTGGCCGAGGAAGAGGTACGAGAGCGTGGCCCTGAAGGTTTCTTACCTGGCCGTAAAAAGGAGAAACCAGTGTGGGTGCAGCATCAAGCCCACCTCACTAGCGAGACCGCAGCTCGTCCATCAATGGCTCAGCGATTCCCAAGCCGTGACGTCTGGGAGGATACCCCTGACAGCTTGAAGTTGGAGACGATAGTGTCGACGCCGCAGCAAGATGAGGCTGAATCTTCCAAGCCGGAAATCCCGCAACAGCCCCAAGACAAATCCGAGGTGGGCGAAAAGCCGAGTATTCCCGATCGGCCCAAGCCCAGGCAGGCTTCTGGTGATGATGGAAGACCTGCTGTCCCAGAACGACCGAAGCCACAGATTCCCGTTCGCCCTGCCAAGGCGGGCCCCACATTGGGCGGCTTGGAGCCTGCAGAGGCCGCTGCAGCTCCGAAAGCAAAGCCAGCCGTTCCCGCGCGACCAATGGGCTCCAAGATTGCTGCGCTGCAGGCAGGCTTCATGAACGATCTCAACCAACGCCTTCGACTCGGCCCGCAGGCGCCGAAGAAAGAGGAGCCTGCTGCCGAAGAACAGCCGGCTGATGAGAAGGAGAAGGCTCCCCTTGTTGATGCGCGAAAGGGAAGGGCAAGAGGCCCCCAGAGGAGAGCGCCGGCAAAGAGCGCCAGCCCCGCACCAGCTGCGGCTGTGGCCAGCACCTCGGCTCCCAACTTGATCCTGTCTCAAGTTGTGACTGCGTTTGAGATTAACCCTGACGAGGACGAAATCATCATCGGGCCGAAGCCATTGGTAGAAGATGAGAGCTCCCCAGAAGGGCCCGTGAGCAGCGACTCGACGGAGGATAAAAAGGAGACCACAGAGGTGGAGGAGCCCGTCAAGGAAGAGACAGTGTCGCTTGTCACCAATATGGCGGGCGAAACTATCATTGAAGAGCATGTCAAGAAGGGCAACACATTGCCGGTAGAGCCGATTGAGGTTGAAGAAAAATAGTGAGTTGAGGGGGTGCACGTGTTTTGGTCGTGTTGGCGGAGGAGTGTCTTCTCTACGTCGGGGTTGAACAATATCGCCCTTTAACACGCGCTCATTATAAGCAAAAAGGAATGGTTGGTTATCTTAGAACCCTTTACTAGTTTCACTCACTTGAAGTGGTGGAAGAGGGTGGTACAGACATTTGGGAACACAATGTTGGTCAATCACAGAGGCCGGGTCTATCACTCGTCGCTGGATGATGAGATATTTACAGTCTTGGAACCTTTAGTCGTGCAGCGCTACTGCAATATCATTCAGTTCAGCCTCCGTTGAAGCCCAATCAGCAGTAATAGCGCCTTGCAGTGTCGTCTCTAGGACTGCGCCAGTACCGAAGATCAATGTGTACGAGGCGATGGGGGTCGGTGAGGGCTCGCGGGACAGGCGCCTTACGTATGCTTATATAAGGCGTTCACAGTAATTCTCTGCAAGTTATTAACCGGAGCCTGGGTTGACTCGCGGGGGAGGAAGCGAAACGGTGTGTTCAGATGGTTGAGAAGGAGGAGATGTAAGATGTCAGGCAAATTGGGGGAATCTAATGGTACTACCCTTGTAACCACAAGTATACTAGTACCAGAGGAAAACCTACCATTAAAGATTATATAAGTAATTATATAAAAAATTAACGAAAAATGTTAGCTAAATAAGGGTTTAAATTCTTGATTATATTTACTTTCCTCTATCCCGTGTCACGGCGATGGCACCAAAACGATCGTAGGATCGAAGACGTGGCAATCATCATATAAAATTACAAGGTGAAGAAGAAAGAAGGAGAGGAATCGCTGCGGGGCAGCGATGCCAAAGATCTATCTGCGTGGGTGGGGCCCAGTGGGGCCCAGGGCACAGCATTGGCAACAGCACCTCAACCAGTGGGTCAGCCCAAGGGCTGACTAACCATACCACGGCTGTAGGGCATCTAGGGCACCTGCCGTGACATCCCGTTATAGAAAAATATCATCTTGCAACTTTTAAGCTTAAAACCCAACTTTTTACTTTGCAAATTTCTGGCTTTAATACCGACGTGATGGTTAAGTAAGGAGGTTCAAAAAAAATAGAAGAAAAAATTAGCTATTTAATGGCATCACTTTTATGCAAATAGCTTGAGAAACACTTGTACAATCTTGGATTTTTCAATTTGGGTGGGTGCGCGAGTAGCAAAAATGGGGGTGCGCGACTAGCAAATGCCTAGGAGAGACATGTGAGCATGAGTTTCTTGCGGCCCACCTCACCTGGTTTGAAATAGTGTCTAGGTTTCGGCGACCAGCACTTGACACCTTAAATATCAACTTGGGTAACTGGCCTTGGGGAGGACGAAAATGATGAGGTGCTGCAGGTTGTATGGTGACATGTTAACCAGTGCCTAGGGCCTTTGCATATTTTTGTAAGAGGGAAGTGCGATTCAAATAGGTACATTGCAGTTGTGAGGTTTTGTTCAGTTGAGTCTCCCCGCTTCATCCCAGTATGTATTAATCTTCAGGTGGCCCAAGCTCCTCCTAGCCTCTTTGCCTCCATAGCAAGGTCACACAATCATTGCAGTGCATCATCCGCCTCACCAAGAGAAACGGAAAACGAAAAACCACTCCATCACCATGGCCAACACCAACTCAGAAGACAACCCCTCCATCCGGCGCGCCCAATTCTACACGCACGACGAAGTTGCCGCCGAACAAACTGGGCAATCTACCATTGACGCCGCCGTTGCCGGCCTCTCTGGCCTCCCCTTCTTCGCGCCCCTTCTTGGCCGCACCGATGCCCGCTTCCGCAAAACCATCTCTCTCATCCTCCAGCGCTTTGCTAACGAAGTCAACCGGCCCCTCACCCCCGACGAGGCTAACCACATAGCACAACACCAGCAGCACCGAATGGTCATCAACGCGTGGGGTGACGTTGCCTACCTGGCGTCGGGGATCTGGCTTTGGAAGAGGGGCGCTGCAACGGGATATCCCAATCCGCTGGGGAAGCCGCATCCGAATTTCAATAACCAGGTGTTCGGGGAGGGGTTCTTGCCGAAAAGTATGCAGATACGGGGACCCGCGGCGTTCAGGGTGTGGAATGGACTGAGACTCGCTGCGTGCGTTGGATTGGCGTATGTGGTGGTGGGGAGGACGATTTTCCCGACGTATTCAACGGTAAGGGTTACGATGGATATGTTGGAGGATTCGGCATTAAAGCCGTATGTGGAGGAGAGGACGAAGCGGGAGGTGCAGGACAGGAAGCAGAGGTTTGCGCAACGGGGAAGGGGGCAGGGGCAGATGGGGCACATGGGGCAGACACCAGGGGAGTATAGGCCGGGACAGTGGGGTGAGTCGGGACGAAGTACAACACAGCCGGAGGCCCAGACGCAGGGTTTGCCACCGGTGACGGGCGACTATGGAGGTGACGGGGAGACTGTGCAGGATCAGGGATGGGGTGAGGCTTCGGGATTTACTGATGAGCAGCAGGAGAAACCAGTGGTCCCAGCTGTTGGACAGAGGCCGGTTGTCGGGAGTCAGACAAGTGGATCGGCATGGGAGAGGTTACGGAGGTCGGCCGGGGCGGGAGGGAGTGTGCCGTCTCAGGGGGATCAGGCTACGAGACCTCAGAGTTGGGCGGAGAGGAGTAGAGCTGCACAGCAAGCGAGCAACGAGCAGGGAACGGAATCGTACACGTACTCACAGTCGGACGAAGAGAAGGTGTTGGCGAGACAGCAGGCGCAGAAGGAGTTTGATGACATGCTGGAAAGAGAGAGAAAAGGGAGTGAAGGGGGGGGGCCTAGTGGGCGATTATGAAGCGTGCAGTGTAGTAGTGTATTCTCGTGTGGTATGAGAGCATTTGCCCCTCGGGGAGGTTCGAACTTTCCTCTTTTGAGGTTATAGCAGCGTGAGGGATTTCTACTCACGACTCAAAGTAGACTATGCCTTACTGAAGTCCCTACGTACCCCTTGTATGCAACCCCCCCACCCGGGGCCCTGCTTCACATTACCATCATGAGCATTTGGCTGACCCCATCAGATATGTTCCCAGTTTTCTCTAGGGTCATTTGGTGATGCTGCCAACCTTGTAGTTTGCTTTCATACTTGCGCAAGTCCGCATCCACTCAAACATTTAGCACCACCCACCGCCGTTACCATCGATACGAACCGCTCGCGACGTCCTTGGATTGCGTGGCTGCGAAGTTGAACAAGTCCTCAGGTGGAAATCAAAGGCTTGGAGTTCAAAACCAAGGGCATAAGTATCTTTGCTCAACGCCTTGTGGGAACGGAGGTGAGATATGTTGTCGTGTGGGAGATGGACACTGCGCAAATACCGCCAACCTACAAGAGACGCTGAGTGGAAAAGAAGACGGCGGTATAAAAAAAAATCCCTCTTCTAGATACTATGGTCAATCTCGCCGTGCCTTCTTCGTCAAGTGATACAACATTGACCAGTATATATCTACTCAGGGGGTCAAACATTCCAAAGGTGAGATAACAAAGAAGCTAGAAATGCTTCCAATTCAGATGTAGTACATCTCTCCCCTCAGGTTCTCATGCACCTCATAAAGTGACGACATGGACTCTGATCCCGGAGTTGACGTTTTCTGCGTCTCCTCAAACAGATGGGAGTTGAGACGGCGAGCCCGCGTGCAGACCAAGTCGGCGTAGTATGCGGGTGGACAGATACTGACGGACCTGGTGGCACGGCCAAACAGGTAGCAGAGCTGATGTGTCACCTTCTCGAGCTCGGCAGCTGGGTTCCCAGAATCTCCATATCTGTTGCGGAAAACCTCGTCCAGAAGCACGGTGTAATGTGCCGGGCGAGCAGTGCCTGGTTTCTGTCAGCGCATTTCCCGAGAGTACCTAGGTAGGCTTGTAGCCACTTACCCTGGGTAGCTTTGTGAGCCTGCAGGAAGAAATCCCAATAATGAACGCTGGTCACACCGCGGTCGACGACGGTTCCGGCCTTGGGGTTGCCGTCTCTCTTCTTCTTGCCTGCCCTATCGTTGTTTGAGTTTTCATCGTCTGGGTTTTCGGGGTAGAAGCGAGTGCTGTGGCGCTTCACAGAGACAATGATAGTCAATCGCGGCTTTTCCCCCCAAGAAACCTCCCTGCACGCGGCTCGGATTTCCCGAAGTTCCCTATCTAGAACTTGGGTAAATTGCCCCTGTGAGACACCGTCTCGGTAGATGATGATATTGTCTGGCAAGGCTCTTCTTCGATTACGCGTGCTCAACCGAGGGCCGCTTTTCGGAAATCTTTCCCATGTCTTCCAGTGCTCCAAGCACGCCTTGAAGATAGACTGTAGGTCGTTTTGAACCATCTCTTCTTTTGAGGGTATGCTCCAAGTCCATGCCGGCCACTGTGAGAGCCCCGGGTCCATGCTTGCAACCAAGCCGGCAATGCTAGGGGCATCTGATGAGGAGGTGGCTCCCAAGCTTGTGGGATGCGTGACACCGTATCCCACAAACATGGTCTTGCCGGCAGAAATCAGCTCATGGGGACTCTCGAGCCGGTGATTGACGCCCCGAAACTTCAGGTTGACCTTCAAGCCAACATTGGCATAATAGTCGGGCCCCGCGCGGACAAACTTGTTCTGCAAAAGACAAACGGTATGGACTCCGGACTCAATGTCCCCTTTTTGTTTGACCCAGTCATAAATTCTTGCGTTGTCAGTCGGAAGCACAACCAGCAGCAGTTGCAGTCGCGGCTTCCTCTTGCCGAGCTCACCGAAGACCTCGGCGATAGTGTCCTTCGAGAACTCGGGATTGTAGTAAGAGGCAGTAGGTGCGGCGTTTATATTGATACCCATGTCCTTCATGGCACTAACCAAAGCATTAATCTCAGCTCGGACTTTGCTGCGGTCACTGAGTGAATGCATATAGGTCCAACGGCGAACCTCTTTGCCCGGAACGGCAACTTTCTTGCCCGTGAGATTCCAAGTGCCTTTTTCTCGTTTCTGGGGCTTCGGCTGCTTCTCTCCGCCGTTTATATTTCTGTACACCAGCTTTGGCTCGGGCAATTCGCGGCCTGGCACGCGGACCAGACCATTGCCGACAGTGATACCGAAGCTGGTTAGCAGAGTGTTGTTATCCAGATTCAACACAGCTCTGCCCGGGCCGCAGATGAAGTCCTTGTTGACTTTGGGTGGCTGGACGGCAAATCTCATCAATTCCTCTGACGCAATAGACAGCAGCCTTTTATAAGATTGGCCAGGAGGGAGCTTGATGTATTCGGCGGGAATGAAGATGGGGACTCTTTCCTCTCCCACCTTTGGATCCTTGCCCACATCGATCACGGGCATCTCCTTGTTGATTTCCCTGTTGTACTCTTGCCACTGTCAGCTTTTTTCTGGGCGGGGAGATGGAAGCTTTCATTGGGAACTTACTTTTTTTGTAGTATTCGGCTACTGTCACAGACTGAGCGCAAGTGAGACCTTCTAGAATAGGTTCAGGACTAGCTTTATCGAGCCGTTCTAGACCAACTTGGGCTGTGTCTGGCGTGTGGAATCCGCGTCGGTTGCTCGTAGTCGCACTCAAGCCTCGAGCCGTTTCGGGTAACCATTGAGCCTTTTTCGTGTCCGAGTCTGGGACATAGACCAGGACCAGGACTTCGCTCAGCAGCCGGTCGATGTCCTTCAACTGATGCTCGTTCATCTTCTCAACCTCCCATTTCTCGAACAGGGTATACAAAGGGCCGGAAACAAGGAATCTTGAGGCCGTCACCTGGGAGTTGAGGAGCAGCCGCCCAGTTGCCGGGCGAACACTCTGCATATAGCCTCGGAGAATCTCGATGTGGCGATCCGTGGGGGAGATCATCTTGTCGTTGACGTCGAAAAACGTGGACCCGATGCAGGGAACTTCGGGGCCAGTCCGAGCCATGTGACCAAGGATCACATTGAGGGCGCCAATCTCGGTCTGGTGCGCAGAAAACACACTCTTGCTGCCAGGATTTCTCGTATCTTTGAGCCATCTGAGGAGCCCATCGACGTTGATGGATTCAGGTCCCCCGCTAGCAGTGTGGAAATTGACATCCCACATCCTTTCCTTCTCCCCTCCAGCAGGATCGGAAACTCGAATGACGCCATCTTTTGGCAGCTTGAGCTTTTCCACTGTAACCACCTGCCGCTTGTATTCAGTCGCCATCGGCCCTGGGCACGAGAGGGCTTCGAGGGCCGTTCGGACAAGTTGTTTAAGATGGTTCCCTTTTGCTTGTCTCTTGTCCTTCTCTGCAGGGACACAGTCGGTTGGAGTGATCTTTAGAGTGTACTTCCAAAGCGCCTTGTCCTCCACGGCGAGGACAAAGTAGTTTGCCAACAAGTTGACATTGTTGCCTTGGCTGCCAAAGGCCGGCCGAAAGGGCAACTGTGTCGTGCTCTCCTTCTGCCTTTTCTTGGATTTGGCAATCCAGTCATTCTCGAGGGCCGTAATGTCGATTTCGCCTGCCCCCTGACTAGGTGTTGCGTCTGATCGAGGTGTGCTATGCCTGCCTTGATATTAACAACCCAGGATTAAATCTCTGAGAGAATAGGCGGTACATACCTGGCATCAGCGACACTATCTCTGCCTAGAGAATATCCAGATTTTCTGGGAGCTTGCGATCTTCTCTTCAACGAACGCTCCATGTTACCGGTAGAGTAGGGGCACCAGTCTGATAGGAGAGATTAGGATATGTCCAAAATGCCTGGATGACTGGGGATCGGGACTGGCGATGGCGGTGCGGGCTTTGCTGTTTGGTTTGCTGGGAGCGAAGGGAAGCTCTGCGGGATGGGAGATAATTAACTGGCGTCAATAGCGAGGGTGTGTCTTGCTTGTCTTTGCCAGGCTGGGTTTGGACTGCCACATATCCACACCTTAAGTGTATCAGGAAGGCGAGGGGCATGTTATCGTGACTAGCCTTATTGCGCTTGTTGTTGCGCTTGGCTGGCGGTTGTGGCAGGCTGCTTCCTGTACTGGACGAAGACAGTCGGGGTTGGCAAGAGAGGGCTCTCTGATTTCTCGGGTGATCAAATCCATTTCTCAGCCGGTCGGTACCCAAGGGACACGGAAAGGAAACCACCATTCGCAAGCGGACGTAAGCTCGGAATACAGATTCCCACAATCTGCCCAGCAACCGCGCCTCCTGGTTTAGTGCCATGCCATTGCTAGACGGGAAGTTAATCACAACGGCCGAGCAGTAATGCCAAACATATAAATTACAGGAAAGTTACTTTTGGTTAAGGCAAATAAAGTTATCTACAAACGATATACTATGTTTTCTTTCCTTCAACTACAGCGCTTTCTTACACTATGTTAACCCAATTACCCATCTTGCTACTTTAATATTATTTTGGTAATATAAATAAGGGCGCTGCTTATAAGCGTGTTACTACTATTGTCACGGTACCGTGATGCTGCCTACCTGTGGCTATGCAGCTAGATGTAGAAAAACTACGGTGCAGTGCCCTGATTGCATAACGTTCCACTTTTTGTGGTGTTTACGCATTGCGTCCTTTGGTGCCGTGACAACTATAGTGTATTTACTATTAATTTCATGCTCTGTCGTAATCTTAATTAAAAGCAAAAGCAGGACCCCTTAGCTATTATATCATTTATTATATCTTATTATTAAAGGTTAATTAATATCTAGTATCATTAAATCCATTAGCTCTCTCCATTAGATCCTTATCCTTCTTATCCTTAGCTACTTCTTAATCTCAAGTCTTTCTGCCTTCCTGCAAGCGTAGTACTTAGGCCAAGCCCGTTCTTCAACTCTCTCGTCATCATCAATTATCATATAAGGACAGACCTTCCCCGTGGACTAATCTTTAATCCACATACTATAGTTAGGAAATGCTCCCAAAAATATTAGTATAATACTATTACAAGTATATTAATGTAACTTTTATATTTAAGAGAAGATAGTAATCTAGGTAAATAAAACTACAAAAAGCTCACCACCAAGCCCCGTTGGAGGTTGGTGGTTACGAAAAACCCCGGTGGATTTTTGCTTCGGTCGCTCGTTCGGTGATAGTACCCTGTCGACCCTACCCCCAGCCTTTGCCTCTAAGATTCCCCCGATTTCGCCTTCAGGTGCCCCGGATATCCCCTACATCTCTTTCTTCCTCCTTCAACCCTCGACGAGGCCCCCGGTTCCCACCTCTTAGTTAACCCCCGGTCCTACTCCAACCCCAACCCCCCGGACCTTCCTCAGTTACCGCATAAAACCCTCGAGTGCCGCCGTCGTGATTCGAACCGTGGTGCTCCGCCGTTCGTCGTGACCGGTAAGTCAACTCACCCCCTATCCAACTACACCACCGCCGGTTTGTGCAGATGAAATCCTCGGAGGATTTGTTGAAGGGACTTGCGACCTAGCCTCTTATATAGTCCTTGCGTGGTTGTCCCCTCCTTCCTGATCTAGGGCATGTCCAACGCGATGAACATGCCCCTCGTAGTGGTGTCCTTCCGCACCCTCGTCCGGTCCTTGCCAGCCCATTGTTGCCAGTCCATTTTCGCCATCCCATCCACCATTTCAATTCCGTGGTCCCCAATTCAGCATCACCAACCACCCATTCCGTGACTTCCAATGATTGGTTCCCAACACCACCATTCGGCGCCAAATCTTCCAGCGTTTTGTTTTGTCCCATCTGCCGACCGCCACGCAAGGGCAGCAGCCGCCAAAGACAATGAATCGGAGCGTAGCCAAAGTGGGGAGTACTCAGAGCATGCCGAACGTCGGTCAATGCTGTTTGTTGCAGGCCATCGACCGCACCGTCGTCATCGCCGCAAATTGTACCCGCGCCCATTGTCATCCGTCACCGTCCTTGTCACTGGCATTGTCGCTGTCTCTGCGGCCGCTGGTGTTGATGTCGTTGCACCATAGAAGAGGAGCCAACTTGCGACAGTCATGATTTGGAATATCGGGGCGACAAAACTCGGCCGTCGAGGAAATCCAGCACAGTGGCGTCGACACTATGATTCATGCGTTGTAGCCTTTGTGGCCGAAGCTAATCGGGAGGAACGACCGAGGACCGAGGTGATGATTCACCGACCAAAGCACGAGATGCCGAAAAAGAAAAACACCTAATACGCTGATTAGCTTTCTACCCTAATCACCTACTGACAAACAATGAGCAAGATCTGATCTGTCTGATCTAACTCTGATCCCAAGAGCTCCACCCATTCACGACGTCACTTAAACAAATCAGCAGCGCTTCAGTTCAGACCCATCAGCTGTCAGACATGTCCAAGCCACATTATATTCCCTACTTGAAACATATCTGCCACACATACTGGGCCAGTTGATGGCCAGGGCAACAGACCTGTCCCTACCAGAATATAGTCCCTGCCGGGCGTACTCTTGCGCCACCAACAACATCTAGCCGTCGTGGAGGGGGAGCTCTCATCGACTCTAGCTCCAAGATGTCAGATCCCCTCTCCAGGACAGCATGGCCGGCCCGCCACTTGGTTCTCGGTCAATCTTGACATGTCAGCGGCGAGCATCAAACCGCCGTGTCATACCTGAGCTGTCCTGTCGCATCGGTTTCTCTTGGGCGAGCTCAGAGCTCCTTCTTGCCACCCTTGGCCCTCTCGCGCTCCCGCCTGGCGTAGATCCCTGAGGTGAAGGGGTTCTCGAACTGGATGGCCACGATGTAGACAAAAAGCACCCAGACAGTGAGTACAATGCCCGCAGGCTTGCCGTAGAGCAGGGCCGTGCCGAGGAAGCTCATGGTCGAGCCATAGTACATGGGCGCGCTGGTGATATTGAAGGGGAAGCCCGTCACCATGCTGTCCATCAGGATACCAAAGTAATCACCTAGGAAGGTGCCTGTGATTCCCAGCCGCCATGTCGAAGTAATCACAAACACGTTGCCGGCACCGAGGAGAGCATAGGCAGCGTAGGTAGGGACATCACCAACGAGAAGAGGGTGGGTTGCCTGGTCACGGAGTGCACGCTCGTACAGGAAATCGCGCAGGAGGCCGAGCGAGAAGATGGTCACGGCGAGGGCATAGCAAGCAGTCTGGGCGTTGCCGCCAAAGGCGCGCGTGAGGAACTTGGTGCGGTATTCTATCGGTCGTTGTTAGACACTAGATGGGAACGGGACCGGGAGCCAATCAGCGGCGTGCGAACCTCGTCGGGCAACGATGCTGCAGTCCGAGTTAGCTATCGGCTACTTGGTAGCGGCGGGGGCACGAGTCATGTGCTGAGACAGGCTCTGGAGAAAGGGATCTCACTTCCAAAAGGTGGGATTGAACGCAATTGCACCAGCAGATACTATAATTCCCATCTCGTCAGGGAATTTGGCTTGGCGATACAGCGGTCTCGGACCAAGACGTACCGAGAAAGCTCTTCTTGTTAAAATCGACGTAGCTGACCAGATCGGCCAAGATCTCGACGGGGGAGGACATGGCGGCTCGCGACTCTCGCAAAGGGGCTAGATACGGGGAGAACCTAGGAAAAAAAAACACACGCGGAAGGAGTGGGCGGAAATGTGGTGACGGTGTCCGCTGAAATTCTTGTGGATGACGCTTGTCAAAGGTGACAAGCCGCCAAGGCACAGGGGTAACTGGTACATACAGACCCATCCCCTTGAAAAATTGTTCGGGCGGTACTTCACAACTTGGCAGCCGTGTGCCTGTCAGGGCATTCCCCAGCCATCGAGTGCTTGATGAGAAATTCAAGACATCCACGTGAATATTTAAGGCACCAAGCTTTTAGCCCGGGGCCTGAATATTTTCTCAACGCCCCCTAGGTAAAATCTCTCCAGCCGTTTAAATGCAGAAAGATTCCCTATCCAACACCTATCAAGTCCCACACTAACAATCTTCAGGAGGTGGATTGCAAGGCCAGGGTGGTGTGGCACGTCCGCGAGCTACCCCTCCACTCATCCGCTCTCTTGGAGCAGCTGGTCCCAGCTCTTGAAACAGCGGGCCGATGGCACGCTTCCGTGAGACCAGATTGCAACCGCCACAGCTTTGAGGCCCTCGGAAAACCGCCAACAGCTGGACTGTTGACGACATGCCGTGAGCGCGGCCCTCAACCGAAATCGTCTTCGTGTCCCACACATCTTCGGCACTCCGACCAACAATGGCACCTTCCAAGGGCCCGAAGGCCTCCAAAAGGCCAAACCCCGCCACCAAACCCGTGCCTGAGATCGATCCCAACTCCTCCTTCACCCCCGAGTCTTTCGAGAGAGAACTCAAAGCCCTCGCCGCCAAGGCCAAAGAGGAGACATGGAGCCGTTTCCTCGCCTCCCAGTCGAAGGTGTACCTGTCATCGCTTGCGCTGCTAGCCCTCGCGGCCCTTGCCTCCAACGCATCGCAGCTCGCCCTGTCGCCCGTCTTCGGCGCAATCCCCTCGGCGCGCCACCATGCTAAGCTGGTCGCTGCCGCTTGTTTTGTGGGATGGTCATCGAACCTATTCCTCGGCCGCGCATTGCCATTTAAACCCGTTTACCTACTGCCCATCATTGCGCTGTACATCCCAGCGACGCAATTCTTCCTGACGCCGTTCAGCGATGCGCTTTCGGCGAAGTGGGGTCCGGTAGTCACAGAGACGTTGACCTTGTTTCCCATCGTTGCGCTGTCGGCTGCGTGCGTGGCGACATATCTGGATGGGGCTGATCTGACGGCCCTTCCCTCGTGGCTGGCCGATGCGGCGCCTGGGATTGGGTCGTATGGTGTGTTCAAGGGGGTAGAGGCTTGGTCGTGGGGGCTGTTGCAGGAATACTCAGGGCGGACAGTATTGAACACCAGGGTGGGACTGGAATTGGTTCTGGGGGCGTCGTACGCCCTATTGGCCCCGTCAAAGTTGCTGTTGTGGGCTGTGCCAGCTCTGTTGCACACAGCCGTGTTGGACACACGGGTGCCCACAGCAGGGGCGCTTCAGAGATTGAACGGGACGCTGGGGGCGGAGGGCTGGGTGGTTTTTGACAGGAAAGAGAGCGTGACAGGCTATATTTCGGTGGTTGAATCATTGAAAGATGGCTTCCGCTTGATGAGGTGTGACCACAGTCTTCTCGGCGGAGAGTGGGTCAAGTATATCGGTCAGGGGCATTTCAAAGGGAACCAGGTCGCCGAGCCTGTATATGGCGTGTTCGCCATGTTGGAGGCGGTCCGCCTGGTTAAGATTCCCAAGCGCATTGCCGATGAGGATGCGAAGGCGCTCGTGATGTGAGCTGATCCCATCTGATAATCTATTCCTGAGATACCACCAGAGGCTAATAGCACACAGTGGATTGGGCGTTGGCACCACTCCCGGGGCTCTCGTGGCACATGGGATCGACACCACCGTGGTCGAGATCGACCCTGTGGTTCACGAGTTCGCCCTCAAATACTTCCAGCTTCCCAAAAACCACACAGCGGTCATCCAAGACGCCGTCAGCTACACCGACGAGCTAGCCAGCCAAGGACAAGGTCTCTTCGATTACATCATTCACGACGTCTTCACCGGCGGTGCCGAGCCCATCCCCCTTTTCACCCTCGAATTTCTTCAGAACCTTCACACCCTCCTCAAGCCCGAGGGCGTGATCGCCATTGTAAAATAACTCCTTTCGCCTCGCCCCCCAATCCCAATCCACTCTTGCTAATGCCAAAACAGAATTACGCCGGCGACTTCACCCTCCCTCCACCCATGGTAGTCGTCCAGACCATTCGCCAAGTTTTCCCCTCTTGTCGCATCTTTCGCGAACACCCCCGCGACGAAGAGCAGGTTGCCAAGCACGGCAGCGACTTTACTAATATGGTAATCTTTTGTACCAAGCTTGCCGAGCGGCCCATTGCCTTCCGGCAACCGACGAAGCGGGATCTCTTGAATAGCCCGTCACGGGAGGCGTTCTTGATGCCACAGCATGAGGTCCACCACCAGGATTTCACGGTGGGGAGGGATGAAGGGATCTTGGCGAGGAACGATACCGCCAAGTTGGAGAAGTGGCATGAACAGAGTGCGCTGGGGCATTGGTCTGTCATGAGGACAGTGCTGCCGCCGTTGGTGTGGGAGAAATGGTAAGAAATAATACGTGCTTCGTTGCCTTGTATATATAGGCTGAGTTGTTGTATGTATGGGCTTCATGCAAATGGTTACAACGAGGCAGGCCGAGTTCTTCTCAATGTTAGGTGAAATATCATCCACTGCTCTTGGATGACAACACCTACCCTGGCATGAGCTTGGGCTACATGTCTATCACAGGTCTTTTCATTACCCGAGATCTATTTCATCACCGTAACCCTTGTGCCTAAAAATCCTCCTCGCCAGACCCAGACACAATCACATTATTAACCTTGAGAACCATCCTGCACAGTTGTGTCGCCAACATGAGCTGCTGCTTCTTTCCAATAAGAGGGTCAATCACAAATGCCTCCTTCATGTTATTAGAACCCCTTCCCATGCAGTCGACGCCCAGCCTTCCACGCCCAGATGGGGTCTTGACCTGCTGACTCTTCACTTCGGCCAATGTTGCGATGGGGTTCAGACCGCTATTCTCTGCCAAGGCCATAGGGATGGCATCAAGAGCTTCTGCAAAGGCCCGCATCGCGTATTGCTCCAGGCCGGGTGTCTTGACGGCGGCATCCTCAACAGCCAAGCTGCAGGCGATCTCGGCAGAGCCACCACCATAGACAACGCGGTTGTCACGAACGAGGTTCCGCACAACACACAGGGCATCGTGGAGGGAGCGCTTTGCCTCATCGATAATCTGAGTCTCTGGTTAGATACTGTTGGAAATGCAGAGCGATGATATATGACTCACCATCTTGTTGCTGCCCCGGACAAAGACGGTAACAGCCCGGGTATTGGCGCACTCCTCAATCACGAGCATCTTCTCCCTTGTGGTACCGAAGGTCATTTCTCGGACAATACCGGCTCTTCCCAGCTTCTCGGGCTTAAGATCTTCGAACCGAGGTACTATACGTCCATTTGTCGCGATGGCAATGAGCTCGATCTCGGGGCCGCCGACCCATCTTACTGCGGGCAGTTTGTTCTGGAGGAGGAGATGGTTCGCCTCGTCGTCGAACCCCCACTGGCAAATGGCCAGGTTCGCCCCAGTATCCTTTATTTGTTGAATCATCTCGACAAACTTCTCCCGCTCGTAGTTCTGCAGCTTCTTAAACTCTTCCACGCTAGTGATATCAAGTCGGTGCTTTGTCTTGGGCTTTGGCGGCTCAAATGCGCAGGTCAGAATGGCGATCTTCGCATCTCGCACCTCGGATGGCATCTGAGGGTGGGAGAAGTCCTTGTCCACAATGACACCCTTGACAAGGAGACTGTCTTCCAGAGCACCGCCAACCTTGCCATCAACCTTGATAAGTTCAAAGTCGACATCCTTGCGCTCCAAGTCTGCGACGGACAGCACCGCGTCCACGGCGATATTGGCAAACTGATCATGTGCCTTGGAGACGATCTTGCTCCCCAAACTTGTCCTGGCAACCTTGACAAGGTTTTCTGTCTCCTCCCGACTGAAGTCAATGACATCTGAGATTTTGTCGAGCTCGGCTACGGCGATATCGCATGCCTGATCGTAGCCATCCGCAATCCGGATCGGGTGGATTCCCTTGTCGATCAACTCCGCGGCCTGTTCCAGGAGGGCACCAGCCAGAACGACAACACCCGTGGTACCGTCGCCAATCTCATCATCCTGTGATTTAGACAACTCGACTAACAGCTTGGCAACGTGATTTGTAATTTCCATCTGCTGTAGAATAGTCGCGCCATCGTTTGTTACCGTGATATCGCCATCAGGGGAGATGAGGATCTTGTCGAGACCACGAGGTCCTAATGACGTCTTGATAATGTTCGCGACAGTGCGGGCGGCGAGGATGTGCGACTTGACGGCTTCGTTGCCAAACTGGCGTTTCTTTTTGCCTTGGCTGCACAGGGGGTCAGTTGGAGGGGCACACGAGGGGTATCAAGACTGACTCTCTGACAACGATGAAAGGCCGCCCCTGCTCATCCTTCATTACCGCAGCTGTAGGATATGGAGATTAGTGTGGAATCGTTGCCAGGGAACATGTGCGGCTGCGTACCGTTTGACAGATCCAAATCTAGGCCCGTGTTAGCCGTCGGGGTGCAATAGGCGGGGTGTATTCAGACATACTCATCGCCATTTTTAAAACTGCAAAACCTTTTGTTTCTCGTGCGCTGCCGGAACGAAGGGTATTTCGGGGGGGGGGGGGGGGGGGATTGTGGGGGGT